>OOAK01000535.1_pt1 | contig 36573 bp, 35 predicted proteins | sample 1671811 | NCBI WGS metagenome assembly OOAK01 (sample SAMN06348195, study PRJEB24527) | human gut metagenome | biome: human gut; feature: ankylosing spondylitis patient; material: feces | host: Homo sapiens | place: China | collected 2015-10 | reverse complement strand
TATTACTTTTCCCCGCTTTCCCTTGATTTTTCGTCTTGATTTCCGCCGCATTTTATCGTACCTTTTTCCGCTACAGGGAAAATCAAACAAAAAACATTGTTTTTCAACGTATTAACAGACGCAAAAGCACGTTCAAACACAACGAAAAACCGGCCTTTCGGCCGGCATCAGTCAATCGGTCAAAAAGCTCACCGGCTTAACCAGTCGTTATAATGCTTACGATTGCGGATTGCCGTCTGCGCCTCATGCGGCAGGCTCTTGAAAATCCGTTTCGAGGCCAGCCGGCGTTTATGCGGCAGTTCCAGGCGTCCCCATTCGGTGCGGTTATAAACCGGGAACATCGCCTGCATACACTCGTCCAGCCCCTTATAGCGCTCGCCGGAAGGAATGTCGGTTAACCGTGCCAGCGCACGGTCATAGGCTTTCAGCTGTTTTTGATAATCCGGTTCGTTTTTTGCCTTGTCCAGCAAAAAGCGGAAATCGCTGCGCGCCATTTTCTCCACCGCTTTGACGCATTCCCGATACTGCGGATAAGTTTTCGGCAGCAGATTTAAGGCCCGCAGGCCGTAATTATAAGTTTCCCCGGTGGTTCCGCCCATTTCCGGCAAATGATGAATTACGCTGCGCAAATGGTTGGCAAGATTATGGTTTTGCGGACAGTTGTTAATGAATTTTTTGGTATGTCTGCGCCAATCAAGCAAATCTTCCGCCGTCCGCTGGTCTGCCTGCATCATCGCATAGGCAAAATACATGGTATATTCGTCACCGAGAGCAGGCTCTTTCGGAAAAGTCTTTTTCAATCCGCCGATAAGCTGCCGCAGTTCCTCCCCGTCAACCAGCAGGTTAAAACCCGCCGTCAGTTCATCGGCGCTTTGCACCCGCCGATAATGTTCGATAAGTTTGACCTTAAGGTCTTGAAAAGTTTCTGCCATCGGACAGTTCCGTTATTAAAAAATTACAAGTCTTTTACCATCCGCGCAAAGGTAATGCCGTTTTCCTCGAAAATGTCGCCTTCCTGCCGGTAGCCGAGTTTCTCGTAAAAATGAACGACTGACAGCATCGCATGCATGACAATCCGTGAATATCCCGCTTCCCTGGCGCGTTTTTCGGCATATTTTACCATCTCGCGGCCGACGCCCTCACGCTGATATTTACTGTCCACCGCCACCTGCATCAGCCGGATTTCCTCATCGTTGACCGGTACCAGCATCAGTCCGCCGACCAGATTGTCATCCAGACTTTCCACACAGCCGATATGCAGATAGTTCATTTCCTTTTCGCGGTACATATCCAGAAATTTCAAACCAAGCGGTTCAAGCAGGACCTTGTAACGCAGTTCCACCAGCTCGTCATAGCGGGAAGAACCGAAATCGACGTCAATCATTTTTCTCATCTCAAACCTCCTGTCCGGATACATATTTATTGTTAGCATATTTTGCGGCCGTAATCAATATTATATTGCCTAATCTTTTTTTTTGCCCTATTTATGGGTATTAATACGGATAATTCAAGACAGGAAAGACATGGTTCACGATTTAAATCTTATTCGCAACTTTGCCATCATCGCCCACATCGACCACGGAAAATCGACCCTGGCCGACCGTTTGATCGAATACTGCGGCGGCCTTTCCAGCCGCGAAATGCAGGAACAGGTGCTCGATTCCATGGACATTGAGCGCGAACGCGGCATTACCATCAAAGCCCAGACCGTCCGCCTCAACTATACCGCGGAAGACGGCAAAACCTACCAGCTCAACCTGATGGACACCCCCGGCCACGTTGACTTTTCCTATGAAGTCAGCCGCTCGCTTGCCTCCTGCGAAGGCTCGATCCTGGTGGTCGACGCCACTCAGGGGGTAGAGGCGCAAACGCTGGCAAACGTTTATCTGGCAATTGACAACAATCACGAAATCATCCCTGTTCTAAATAAGGTTGACCTGCCTTCGGCCGAACCGGAAAAAGTCAAACGGCAGATTGAAGACGTCATCGGCCTCGACGCCTCCGGCGCGGTGGAAACTTCCGGCAAAACCGGCTTCGGCGTACCCGCCTTGCTGGAAGCGGTCGTAACCCGGCTGCCGGCGCCCGCAGGTGATGAAAACGCGCCCTTGAAAGCGCTTTTGATTGACAGCTGGTACGATTCCTACCTCGGGGTCATCATTCTGGTGCGGATCAAAGACGGCATTATCCGCAAAAAACAGCAAATCCGCATGATGGCTGCCGGCACCGTTTATCAAATTGACAAAGTCGGCATCTTCACCCCCAAAATGCAGGACGTCGACGCGCTTTATCCCGGCGAAATCGGCTTCATCACCGCAAGCATCAAAAGCGTCAGCGACTGCCGCGTCGGCGATACCATTACCGACCACCGCACGCCCTGCGAAGCGCCGCTCACCGGTTTCAAACCGTCTGTCCCGGTGGTCTTCTGTTCAATCTTCCCGGTTGACAGCAGCCAGTACGAAAACTTAAAAGACGCTCTCGCCAAACTGAAATTAAACGACGCCAGCATCGACTATCAGAACGAAAACTCGGCCGCGCTCGGGCTCGGCTTCCGCTGCGGCTTTCTCGGTCTTCTGCACATGGAAATCATTCAGGAGCGCCTGGGACGGGAATTTGACCTTGACCTTATTACCACCGCGCCCTCGGTTGCCTATAACCTCAACATGACCAACGGCGAACAGCTCACCCTCTGCAACCCGGCCGACATGCCGGACCTTTCGACCGTGCGTTCAATCGAAGAACCGGTGGTGCGCGCCACCATTCTGGTACCCGACGAATATCTCGGCGCGGTCCTAAAACTCTGCAACGACCGCCGCGGCGTACAGGAAGAACTTACCTATGCCGGCAGCCGGGCAATGGTGGTCTACAAAATTCCCTTAAACGAAATCGTTTTCGACTTTTACGACCGGTTGAAATCAATCACCAGCGGCTACGCCAGTTTTGATTACGAAATTGTCGGCCATCAGGAATCCGACCTGGTCAAGGTGCAGATTCTCATCAACGAAGAACCGGTCGACGCACTGGCTTTCCTCTGCCACCGTTCGGAAGCGGAAGCCCGCGGCCGGCAGATTTGCGAACGCTTAAAAGACCTGATTCCCCGGCATTTGTTCAAAATTCCGATCCAGGCGGCAATCGGCGGCCGCGTCATCGCCCGCGAAACCATTTCCGCCCTGCGCAAAGACGTCACCGCCAAATGCTACGGCGGCGACATCACCCGCAAACGCAAACTGCTTGACAAACAAAAGAAAGGCAAACTCCGGATGCGTCAGTTCGGCAAAGTGGAAATTCCGCAGTCTGCCTTTATCGAAGCCTTGCGCATCAGCGACAAGTAAATCTCATTTCATTTACCGCTTGAGAAACAAACGAGGATTTATTATAATTACAGAAAATTATTTGGGAGGACCGTTCATGAAATTACCGATTTTGTTAATCACCGGGCTGATGCTGTTCTATCCGGCCGCCGGCTTTGCCCAGTCCGTCGAAGGCGTGCAGTCTTTCAGCCAGCCGGAAGGCTCCTGGAAACGGGAAAATCAGGCGACGGAAGAAGAAGTCAAACCCCAGCAGCGTTTTTACGACGAAGCCGGCAAGTTTGCCATCGATAACATCGTCAACGCCGAACAGGTCTTCTGTTATGAAGTTTTTCCGCAAAACAACGAATATGAAGGTTACACACTGGACGGTTTTCCGATTCGCGGTTTCTGCGGCGTAATGGGCGAACCGGTACGCGACATGGTAACCAAATATTTTCTCGGCACCGAAGGAAACGTATTGTTTGACCAGGCCGAGCAATGCGTTATCCAGCCCAAAATCATCATTCGTTTTGTCCGCGGCGTCGACTACACGGACATGCTGATCTCTTCGCCCTGCCATTCGTTCGCCATTTTCTACGGCGGGGGCGTTCATGTATACAACTTCAAACCGGGGGCGGCAATCATCGACGCCATGCTGAAGGCGCTCGGCCCCAAACATTCCGAATTCGTGTCGCCGTCGCTCTTAAACCAGGTGCTGCCGATCGGTGTCATTCAAAACGAACAGCAGCGTAAAATCGTCAACAAACGCAGCGAACCGATCCGCAAGTGGGAACAGAAAACCAAAGCGGAAGAAGCCAAGCGCGCGGCGGAAGAAAAGAAAAACAATAGCGGCTGGAACAAGCTGAAAATGAAGCCCTTCGGCCAGATGCAGTAACTCGCTGACGACGATAAAACTGCTCAATGCCCTCCGAAACAGTTTCGGAGGGCATTGCATTTGTCCCCCCTTTTTTACATCACGGACAATGCGGTCCGGTCGACAGTTCGCCCCGCTTTTCCTCTCCGAAAAAAGACGGCTTTTCCGCCATCAACCGGCACGGCAGCAAACCCGTTGCAATACCCGTCCAGACTTCTCTTCCGCGCCTCTCTCCGCAAGCCGAAAAATCCGGTCGACAGTTCGCCCCGCTTTTCCTATCCGAAAAAAAACGGCTTTCCTGCAATCAACCGGCACGGCAGCAAACCCGTTGCAATACCCGTCCAGACTTCTCCTCCGTGCCTCTCCCCGCAAGCCGAAAAATCCGGTCGACAGTTCGTCCCGCTTTTCCTCTCCGAAAAAAAACGGTTTTCCTGCAATCAACCGGCACGGCGGCAAACCCGTTGCAATACCCGTCCAGACTTCTCCGCCCCCTCACAATCAATGGCTTACCTTGTTTCGTTTAAATTTTTACGCCCCGTATTTTCTAAGCGCCGACAGCGATTTTTTCCCTTTTTTAACCAAACGTTTTTCCGGTGACGGATTCTCATTATTCCTCGTCGGGAAACACCAGGAAAAACACGCGTTACAAACAAAAAACGACAACGGCCATTTTTCTGTCCCTGTTTCGGCCGGCCAAACTTTCCCGGACACGCTACATCCCGTCAATCGTATCCGGCACCATGTTGCGGCCTTTTCCCGTCAAGGTGCAAATCCCGGTCATTCCCGGCGTAAGAGAGGACCGTTGCAAATTATTTTGCCCCGCCGGCACATCGGCAAAAAAAATTCCCCGTCCTTAGCGAACGGGGAATTTTCCGACAACCCGGAAATTTACCACGGATCGTTATACTCCAGAGCCGGATCGTTCAGACGCTCAAGGTTTGTTGCTCCGGTTTTTTCCCAAAAGTTACGACGCGTTCCGTTCAACTGATCGTAAGCCTTGTCAACATACTCACTGTCAAATGCTTCGCGGCGGAAATAACAATAAACCGTCACATAAGCTTCCAGTTCACGATAATGAACCGGATACAGGTTCCAATAAACGGTATCCTGATCATTTGTTGTATCGGCATCGCCTTTATTGTCTTTATCCAGCGTTCCTGCAACAAAATCCTCGTAATAAGCTTTCGGATAAATGAAACCCATCACCGTGCCCCAGCCGGTAAACTTCTTCAAATCCCCGCATTCTCCTTTCAGATTCAAACCGCTGCAATTGGGCAAAACCATTGCCTTCAGCCATGTGCTTTTCTGAAAGGTAAGCGGATTAACCGGTTCGATTTCTTCCGTTTCCGTACGTCTCTCACCATCCTGGGTATACCAATACAAATACGGATTGTTATGCGTGCTGATGTCTATCTTGCTGTTTTTAGACACCGGCGTACCGGCCTGCGCCATCGCCCAACCAGAAGGATTGATGGTAATTACCTTGGAGTATCCCGGCGGACAGGTCGGAGAAGGTACGAAGCCAAGGTACGCAGAAGTATACTCTTCAGCCGATCCGTTGGTTATTTCACTAAAATTTCCACCCTTCAAAGGATCCGATCCGTTTGTCCAGACCACGTCGTCTTTGAACGTATTATCGACCACGTAAATCCCCTTGTTGACAAAATCCGGCAAGATATCACTCAGACGGGCGCCGCCGCGGGTTGTCAGTTTGATGTCATGCATAACCGACGTATAGGCCGGATTGACTTCAAACTTGTTAAAAGGAATTACCTCTTTGCCGTCCGTTCCTTTAATAGTGCTTATATCGCCGCTGTTGATAGTGCTGTTCGTGGTTCCTTCCAAAATGGTACCATCGGGAATCGTTTGGGCAATAAAACGATCTGCGGCAATATAGCCGACCGGCGCATAAGTTTCTTTATAACCGGCTTCGGTTTCCGTTCCTTTAATCTCGGCATTGGTCAGCCGCTGCTCTGCAGATACGGAAGCGGATGCCAGATTAATGGCGCCCTTGCGGATATAAACGCTGCCACGCTCTTTGTCATCGGGTATCACACTTTCGTCGGAGTTGTTATCCACCTGCAAAATGGTGTCGCCTTTGTTGACATCCAGCTGGGTATCGGCATTGCCCACGGTTGTCAAGATCCTAAAATCCCCTTTGTTGACATACAAGGCGGGGTTACCCATCTCTATCGTATGCGAACCATCCTTATTGGTCGTCAGCGGATTATCGGGATAATCGCCACCGCTGACGTCATGATCATAAATCGCAAAACCACCGGCAAAACGAGAGGTTATATAATCTTTCTCGCGGGAAGCGCGAATATCGACGACCGGCCGCGCCTTGTTGCCGTCAATTTGGGCTTCGCTGATAGTAAAGTCCATGCCGCCCAGCCCGAAGAGATTGTCTTCCCCGTCAGTTCTCTCTCTCTGATAAAGATCATCATGCGTATATCCGGCCTCGTCAAACTCCTGCGACACAAAGCGCGCATAGTCGGTAACCGAATCTATATACCCCGTACGATCACGGGTAGCCGTTACTTTCGTCTTATCATTATACGCGCGCAGCATGTCGTCCTGAATGGAAACAACGGACTGATCAAAAAAGTTTCCGTTCTCATCAACGGTTGCCAGAGAAATAGCGTTACGTGCACCAAGCTTAATCTGGCCGTCAGCCGTATCGTTGTTTGCGGTACTGTCGCGATAGTTGTCAACGTCATGTTCAATCAGACCGACGTTAACACCGTCCGCAGCAGTGGCGTTGGCCAGCATGTTGATGCCGCTTTCGTGTTTCATGCGAATGCCGCTCTGCACTTCGGTGCCGTCATCAAGCGTATCGTCAACTTCCGCAATCTGCATCCGGTATCCCAGCTCGCCGGAAACCGGATCATCATGATGACCGACCAGCATTCTGCCTTCCGGGTTGGCGGCATCCGTGCCTTTCTGCTCAGCCACCAGATAAAAATCCTTGTCTTCGGTAACGTCGTCAAAGTCTTCAGGACGGACGCCGGCACGCAGTTTGGCCGCATCGACGTTATAAGCTTTCAGCTTGGCCGTTTTCAAACTGTCTTTAACGAAGGCCGGACCGTTAACCGTCAACGCATGCTCCCCGACCAAATCGCTGCTGGTAAAACCGCCGGTACCGTCAACGACCGGTGTACCGTCTTCATTATACGTATAAGTCGTATAAGACGCGTTGTGAACATTGCCGCCGCCGACAATAACCGCCGGCGCCGCATTTTGTTCCGGCCACTGATCCTTGTGATAATTGTCATATTTACCGCCGTCCGGAGCGATTCCCGGATTGCGGACGCTCAACGCGCCGTCAATCACGTTGACCCGTTCGGCATTGGCGGCAATCAGCTTCTGGGTTCCGCTGACGGTCGGCGCTCCCGTTGACGGATCGTTTCCGCCGGTTTTCGACTCAAACTCCATGGAACCGTTGTCCTTGTCCACCGTCAGCAAAGCGCCGGCCGTATTTTCGTCGATGTTGCCGTATTCCATTTTAGAAGTCGTCACGCTGAAAATGGCATTGCCTTTGTTGGTGGAAGTTACCGGGTTACTTGGATCGGTCGTATCCGTCGTCGTATTGGTACCGTAATATTTGATACCGCCGTCGCCTTTGTCGTTTTCAATCTCGCTTCTGACCGTAAACAGCGAAGACAACGCCGCCAGATTGCCTTCCATATAGGCGCCGCCTTTGTCGCCGATATAAAGGGTATAGTCCAGATCGGCCTTATAGGTCTGCCCATATTCCATGCTTGGTTCGTTTTCGTTGGGCGCGTCCCGCCTAAAGGTATTCAAATCACCGCCGACCATCCAATCTTTCTGCGGTCTCATGATAATCTGGTTAACCTGACGGATGTTATGGTTTTTGCTGTTGTAGCTCATAAACAGGTCGGTTTCCATTGAGTTCAGCACATAGTCGTTCTGCCGCTCGGTTTTACGGTGCAGAACGTCTTCGTTGGCCAATCCCTGAGAAGAAATCGGCTGCAAAGAGGAAACGACAAATGTGTTGGTCGGCAGATTCAGTCCCAGTTCGCTAGCATCTTTCAAACTCCAGATACCCTGCGCACCCATAATTTTGCCATCGTCTTCAACATAACCGCCGTTGCTGCCGACCATGGTGGCAATGCGCGACACGCGGGTCGACGGAAAATCCTCGCCCTCATTCGGCACCGCCGTCAAAAAGCCGGTAACCGTTTCGGCAACCACTACGGGCTGATTGTTCTCGTCCAGCTCCGTACCCGTCGTCTTTCGCAAAACAACCTGAAAAGAGGGGTTTGCGCTGGAAAACAGCTTGCTGTCCTGCGTCTTGCCGTCTTTCAGGAAACCGTAGGGTAGATATTCGCAAAGATGGGAAATGTCAAAGCTGACCGACGTCGCGTCGGTAAAGCTGCTGTAATCGACGTTGCCGACATTACAGCTGTTGACCACGGCTTCACCGTCGTTGATACGGGTAAAGTTGTCTTTGATGTAGGCATCCATGGCGTTGGCCAGAATACGCAGCTGATTTGAAGCGTTTATGTCCTGCAGCTCGGTCGTTCTTTCCGCCGCCTTTTTATACAAAATAGGGGTAACCATGGCAATCAGCCCCAGCATTGCCATCGCTTCCACCAGCATCGTACCGGCTTCATTGATTCGATTAAACATTTTTTTCATGTCTTTTTCCCCCTAAATTAAAATTTTGACATGTATACCAGACAATAGTCGCAGCTGCTGTACAGACTGTCGATACTCTGCGGGTTGTTCGGGTCATAGTCCTTATTGTGCTGACGCAGACTGCCGCAGACGTTGGCAAACGAATCGTTGCCCATGGAAGTGTCCGAAACATAATTCGGGATCGGCACGTAAAACTGTCCGCCCTGGCCATAAACCCCCATCTTCGTCTTGATGCCCTCTTCATACATGGAATTGTCCTGATCGTAAATGTCGGTATTCAATTCCGAGCGGTCAATGGCATATCCCATGCCGTGGGTAAAACCGGTGGTGGTCTTCATCGCCCCCAGCAAAATGCCGTCCGGTTTTCCGGAACGCACGTCCCGCCACTTGGACGGAACACAGCCGTAAGTCACCAGATAAACGACCGTTGAAGCTCCCGCGCAACAGTTGCCGCCGGTACCCAGATCCGGATTATCCGCATCTCCGCCGGCCGGCGGCAGCCCGGACGTGCAGCTTGCCGGCAGCGCCGCGGCACCGCTGTTTTGAAGCTTGTCCTTGTCCAGACAGTAAACCCAGGTGGTAAACTTGTTAAACCCGCTTTCCTGCTGAAAACCGTACGGCAGATCGGCCTTCAGCATGTCCGCCGTCAACTCGCCCGGTTTGTAACTCAGCCCCGTCACCGTAGAATTGCGGTCCCGTTTGGAAATATAGTTCATCGCCGCACGGTGCTGCACGTAAAGCTTCGTCACCACAGTCTGCGCCTGCGGCTCGACATACAGTTCCTTGATATCCGAACGTATTGACGTGTTCATCGCAAAAAGCGCGGCGATAAACGTCGCTATAATCAGCCATAAGTACATAGCCAACCCTTACACAAACTACCACATTTTTTGTCAGTGTAACATAAATCAGTTTAAAAAAAAAGCAATTAATAAAAAGCCTTTCAGATTTCACATATCTGTAACATGGTTAAAAACGTTCTTTTCCCGGCAAAAAAACGGCTCATAAAAACATTTTGCGCTTTGCCCTGACAACAAATTGGTTTACTATGCCAAATATAGATTCAAAGGAAAAAAGCATGGTAAAAGTCAACCGCATATCTCGCGGAACAAATCGGAAAACGACTGCCGGCATACTGCTGATTCTGGCGGCGGCGGCCGTCGGCACCGTCATCTGGGGGAAAAAGACGCCGCCCGCTCTGCAGGGCGTGCTTTCGGCCGACGGCAGATCGTGCGAACTGCAGCCGATTACCGCCGTTTCCGCCGACGGCTGCCGGCTGCGGCTGAAAATGTCGCTGGAACCGCAAAATCGAACCGAAACGGGAAGAATCCTCGCCCTGGAAAAACAAATCGCCGCCAACATTGCCGCCGGCCTCCGGCAATATCCCTGCCGCGACCTGTCGCCCGGCGCCGATCCGCGGATTCTGCACGGGGAATTAAGGAAACAGATCGACCACGCCATCGCCCCGGCCAAAATCAAAAACATCCGCTTCAGCAGGCTCTCCGAATGAAAACGCCCGAATCGACATTCCCCGGCGGACTGCTCAACCGGGAAGAAATTTCCTTTCTGCTTCGTCCGGCGGACAAAAGCGGCCTGCAAACGCTGGCCCGATCCCGCAACGCGGCCGGAGAGCTTTTCGCCGGACGGCTGGCCGCGGCCTGCTCGCAACGTCTTGCCCCTCTTTTCTTCCATCCTTTGTCGGTTGCCGCCGAAATCGGAAACTTTGACGAAGAATCGTCCGTCGGCTTCGTCTTTTCCGCCGGCGGAAGAAAAATAGCCTGCCGTCTGACGAAGGCGGACGCCGCCCTGCTCGCCGCCCTGGCTCTCGGCAACGCGCCGGCGGCCGGTCGTGCAGGCTTCCGCGGCATTTCCCTCGCAATAACCCGCAGACTGCTCAAAACTCTGGCCGAAACAGCGGCGGAAACGCTCGCCGAAAACGACGAACCCAAAGGAAAAAATGCAGCCTTCGTCCCTTTGCCGCTTTGTTTGCAGCTTGACATCCGCGGCCGGAAGACTAAAATATTTCTGTCTTTCGGCTGCAAAGAAACGCCGCCCGAAAACAACCGGCGGCCGGACGACGCCGAACGTTTGCGGCAGCCTTTGGCCGTCCGGCGACTGAACGACGGCACGGTTGTGTTGACGGCTCGCATGCCGCCGTTTTCCCTGCCGGCAAAAGAAATTATTCAATGGAAAAAAGGCGGTTGGATTCCGCTGCCCTTTATGCCTGCCGACCCGGTACTGCTGTCTGCCGAGGGCATGCCGGCGCTAAAAGCCGTCGTCGGCCGCAAAGGCTCCCGAATCGCCGTCAAACTGATAAACAAGGTAAAATAACATGACTCATTTTGAATTTTGGACCAATCTCGCCACCGTCATCCTGCTCGTTCCGGCAATCATACTCAGCTTCCGCCTCAGCCGACAGCTCGGCAAACTGAACCAAAATCAGGAAAGAATGATTGAACTGGCGGCGGCTCTCCGCCGGGCGGCGGAAACGTACGGCGCCGACAACGGCCGCCGGGTTGCGGACAGCACCGGCCTTTCGGCCGCCTCGCCGGCCGCCGGTTTGGCATCGCCTGTCATACCGCCGGCGGAAGAACGACCGGCGGCAACGGCAAAAGAACCGCATTTTGACAGGGACGAAAGCAATGAGGCGCCGTCCGAAGCAGAACTAGAACTGCTGCAGGCGCTGCGTTCGATCAAATAAAGGAAACAGGTCATGCACAAATCGTCTTTTTTTGCCTTTCTGGCCGTTTTCCTGCTGATTTTGCTCGGCATCAAAGGTTTTCATTTGCTGCAGTACCGGCCCTGGCACGCCGACGGACATTTTCGTTATCTGTCCGCGGCCGCCGGCGCAACCGAAATCGAAAACGGATATTTCCGCCGGCATGAACGCACTGTCCGTCGCCGCGGCGGCGCGCCGGAAGTGGATCTGGCCATCCGCCGGCAGCTGGATGCCGATGCCGCGGCAGCTTCCCCGGCCGGTTATTCCGATGCCTCCGAAACCGGCGAAACATTTTCCGCCGCCCGCCGGATAGCGGGGATCTATGCCCGCATGGCGCCGGAAGACGCCGCCCGCATTATCGGCACCATGGAAACCGGACAAATCGTAAGGCTGCTTAAACTCATGCGTCCGGAAGACGCTTCCGCCGTCCTTGCCCGGCTGCCTCTGGCAAAAGCGCGGGAAGTGACCGAACGGATGCTGGAACGGCCGGCTCTTTGACGGCTCGAAACTGGAAAGCTGCCGCCGAAAGGATTAAATCGTAATCATGAGCGAAGAATTTAAAATCGAAAGTCCGTTTGAACCTGCCGGTGATCAGCCGCAGGCGATCGGCGAACTGGTTGCCGGACTCAGACGGGGCGACCGCAACCAGGTGCTGCTCGGCGTAACCGGCTCGGGCAAAACCTTTACCATGGCCAAAATTATAGAAACCTGCCAGCGTCCGGCACTGATCATGGCGCCCAACAAGATCCTTGCCGCCCAGCTTTACAGCGAAATGAAAGAGTTCTTTCCGCACAACCATGTGGAATATTTCGTTTCCTACTACGATTATTATCAGCCGGAAGCCTACATTCCCAAAACCGACACATATATCGAAAAAGATTCCGCCATCAACGAGCAGATCGACCGCATGCGCAACTCCGCCACCCGCAGCATTCTTGAAAGCCGCGACGTCATTATCGTCGCCTCCGTTTCCTGCATCTACGGTTTGGGCGACGTCGCTTCCTATTCGGCGATGACGCTCGAGCTCAAAACCGGCGACGAGATCGAACCGCAGGACATATACCGCCGGCTGTCCGAACTGCAATACGAACGCAACCAGCTCAACTTCGTCCGCAGCACTTTCCGCGTGCAGGGCGACACCCTCGATATCTTTCCCGCTCACTTGGAAGACCGCGCCTGGCGCGTTTCCTTCTTCGGCGACGAAATCGAAAGCATCTGCGAATTCGACGCCCTGACCGGCAAAAAGACCGCCGACCTCGAAAAAGTGGTGGTTTACCCGGCCAGCCATTATGTTACCCCGCGGCCGACCCTGTCCCAGGCCATTTCCCGCATCAAACAGGAACTGCGGCCGCAGCTGGAATATTTCCGCGAACACGACAAACTGCTTGAAGCCCAGCGGCTGGAGCAGCGCACCCGCTTTGACCTCGAAATGCTGGAAACCACCGGCCATTGCAAGGGGATCGAAAACTATTCCCGTTATCTGACCGGCCGCGCGCCCGGCGAGCCGCCGCCGACGCTGTTTGAATACCTGCCTTCGGACGCTCTGTTGTTCATTGACGAAAGCCACATTTCCGTACCGCAGATCGGCGGCATGTACCGCGGCGACCGCAACCGCAAGGGAACGCTTGCGGAATACGGCTTCCGCCTGCCCTCCTGCCTTGACAACCGGCCTCTGAAACTGGAAGAATGGGACCGCATGCGGCCGCAGACCATTTTCGTTTCCGCCACTCCCGGCGACTGGGAAATGGAACAAAGCAAAGGCGTTTTCGTCGAACAGGTCATCCGCCCGACCGGGCTGGCCGACCCCGTCTGCCTGATCCGCCCGGTCGAAAATCAGATTGACGACCTGATGGAAGAATGCCGCAAAACCGTCCTGAAAGGCGAAAGGGTGCTGGTAACCACCCTGACCAAGAAAATGGCGGAAGACCTGACCGAATACCTGAACGAAAACGGCATCAAAGTCCGCTACATGCATTCCGACATACAAACGCTGGAACGCATCGAAATCATCCGCGACCTAAGAATGGGCGTCTTTGACGTTCTGGTCGGCATCAACCTTCTGCGCGAAGGTCTTGATATTCCGGAATGTTCGCTGGTAGCAATTCTTGACGCCGACAAGGAAGGCTTTCTGCGTTCGACCCGTTCGCTGATTCAGACCATCGGCCGCGCCGCCCGCAACGCCGACAGCAAAGTTATCCTTTATGCCGACAAAATGACCGGTTCGATTAAGGAAGCCGTCGGCGAAACCGAACGCCGCCGCGCCAAACAGCTGCAATTCAACCTCGAACACGGCATTACTCCGAAAACGGTCAAAAAGAGCATTTCCTCCACCTTGAGCGAAATGACCGCCATGGACTACATCGACGACAAGGCTGGTGCCGCCGGCGATGCCCGCGACATCGAAAAACAGATTAAGGAACTGACCAAACTGATGAAAGAAGCGGCACAGAATCTGGAATTTGAACAGGCCGTCATCTACCGCGATAAAATCAAAGCGCTGGAGCTGCTGGCCATGCGCACTTATGACAACAGCATTTTCGTCAACGGCGGCTGAAACTATCCGCCGCAGACGAATTCACCGGTTTTCATGCCGGCATACAAAACCGCCAGCCCGGCGGCAACCGACAGCAGCAGATAAAGCGAAGCCTCGAAAAAACTGTCTTTTTCGCACAAAACGGCAAAATCGAGCAGATAGGTCGAAAAAGTGGTAAAACCGCCGAGCAGACCGGTCATCAGAAAAAGCCGGACTTCCGGTTTCAGCGCCGCGCCGGACGAGAGGCAGCCGTACAACACGCCGATCAGAAACGCGCCGGCAACGTTGACCAGCATGGTTCCCCAGTGGTTGTGAATCCCGGTCGTCACCAGCCAGCGCAAAAACGCCCCGATTCCGCCGCCCAGAAAAACAAAAAAACCAGTCATCAAAATCTTCCTTCCGACACAGATAATCCGACCGGCAAATCAGCCAAACATCCCCCGCCAGTCGTTTTTTATCTCAACCCGGTACCTGTCATTTAAAAACGCCAGCCGTTCCCCGCTGATCGACAACCACGGATAAGAATATTTTCTTTTTCCGTCAATCAATTGAACATTGTATAAATCTGACTGCAACATCTTCAGCACCGGCGACTGCCATAACCTGATTTCCGACGGTACAAGCGTCCTTTCCGCAAACGGCAGCCGGCCGCCGCGACAGACAACCCGCGAATCCGTAAAAACAACCTGTTGATTTTTTGCCGACAAAAATAGATAAACGGCCAGCGCCAAAGCCAATACGGCATTCAGCAGATGCCGCCCCGCGCCCTCATGATTCAGCCAGATCAAAAATTCCGACACGGCCAGCGCCAAAGCCAATCCGCAAAGGACATAATACAGCCAGTGGCTTTGCAAACGGCAGACGACTGATCCGCCTTGTTCCGATTTAATATGACTCATTTTCGCGTTCCCGTCCGACATAAAAATTTTTTTAAGAAAACTTTGCCATTACCCGGGCCTTTTCCCGGTTCCAGTCACGGTTTTTGATGGTTTCCCGCTTGTCAAAGTTCTTTTTGCCGGTTCCCAGTCCCACTTCCAGCTTGGCGCGGCCCTTTTCGTTAAAAAACAGCCGGATTGCCACCAGGGTGGCGCCTTTTTTTGCCAACGCGGAAACAATGTCGTTAATTTCCTTTTTCTTCAGCAGCAGCTTGCGGTCGCGCTTTTCCGCATGGCTCTCGTAACCCTTGTTGGCATATTCGGCGATAAACATGTTGGAAATGTAGAGTTCGCCGTTTTTCTCCACGCCGAAAGCGTCGTTGATGTTGGCGTGTCCGAGCCTGAGCGACTTCACTTCGGTGCCGGTCAGCTCAAGCCCGGCCACAAACTTTTCGTTGATGAAATAGTCAAAACCGGCGCGCCGGTTCTGGGCAACCGGCCCGGTCGAAATAAAATCCGATTTTTTGTTTTTGGCAGCCATCGGTCTATTTGACTGCCTTGATTTTGGCAATCACCTTCGGCGCGGCCACCACCGTCGGCTGCGGCGCGGCAGCCGTTTTCGGCGCTTCCGACGCGGCAGGCTCGGCTGCCGGCTTGTTCTGCACCCGGATGCAATGTCCGTCAATATAAGCGCCCGGCTCAATCGCGATCGTATTATGAGTGGCGTCGCCGATCAGTTTTGCCGTATTGGCAATAAACAGGCTGTCGGCTGTCGCTTTGCCCTGCAAAGTGCCGTACAAAAACATGCTCTGCGCCTTCACCGTGCCGAGAATGTTCCCTTTAACCCCGATCACCAGTTCTTCGCAGTTGATGTCGCCTTCGATATAGCCGTCGACATGAAGAATGCCGTTGCTGTTGATGTCGCCGCAAACCTTGGTGGTTTCGCCGATAATCGTCGGCACCTGCCGGCAGTTGTTGCTGCGGCCGAAAGCGCGCGCCAGTTTGAGATACATCATTTTTTTGAACTTTTTCATTTGATTTTCCTCATAAACCTTCATAATTTCTAAGAAATTTTAGCCTTCATGAAAGGCATCGGGTCAACATCATGTCCCTTGTACAAAATCTCGTAATGCAGGTGCGGTCCGGTCGAACGCCCGGTCGAACCGACTTCGCCCAACACGTCGCCCGCTTCCACATACTGGCCTTTTTTCACGTAGATTTTGTGCATATGCCCGTATTTGGTCTTAAAACCGTTGCCGTGATCCACTTCCACCAGATTGCCGTAGCCGGAAGCGGTGCCCGCGCGGGTTACCTTGCCCTTGGCCATCACTTTGATTTTGTTGCCGGTGCGGCCGGCCAGATCCACCCCTTTGTGATAAGCCTTCGTTTTCTTAAACGGATCGGTCCGCCGGCCGTAGGAAGACGAAACCCAGAGACTCCACACCGGCTTGCCGATCGGCACCGAAGACATCACTTCCCGGTAATATTCCAAGTCGTCCGCAGCCTTGAAAATCCGGCTGACTTTCTCGCTTACCTCCTTGTCCTGAAGGAAACTGTTGTCCTCGGGAATGTAAGGACCGCCGCTGCCGGCTTTCCGTTTGTCGTTGGCCAGCGCGTTGAAATACAGCCCCTTCTTTTTCAAAGGCACGTTAATCGCCTTTACCGCGCTTTTGATCTTGCCGATTTCCTTTTCCGAGATTTTGGCTACCCGTTCCAAAATCTCCGCTTCCGCCTCTTTGATGTCCTCCACCGTTTTTTGCAGTTCAATCAGCTGTTCCCTCAGCTGATCACGCTCGGAAATGGCGATGTCGCGCTGCAGCGAAATTTCGTTCATGTTGGCCTTTTCCGCCAGCTTTTCGGTATTGATCCATTTCACCTGGGTGGTAATCTGCTTGATCTTGTCTTCCACCAGCGCCGCCTGCTTCTGATACTGCCCGAGGTTGAGTTCCGAAGTTTTGGCATTGTCCAGCGTCTTGATCATGTCGGCAATGTTGCCCTGCAGGGTGACAAAGTCGCCCATCAGGTCGACATAGGCATCACGGGTGGCGATCAGCTCGTTGTTCTTCTTGACGATGATCATGTCCGAACGGTGATACATATGATAATAGTAAAAGCTCCAGACGCCGACGAACACGACCAAAAACAGGAAAATCACCTGCATTTTGGAAGAAATCGTAAACACCTTCGCCCGGCCGTTGCTCCGAAAGATGATCTCCTTGGCGGAGAAAAAGGATTTTTTGGCGGCATACTGCATCGGTTCGGGAATTGACTTTTTGGCTTTTTTCATAAAATTCCATCACCATGTGAGCGGAAAAAGATTTTTCCGTTAATTAAAAGTTAACTATATATAGCAAAAAAAAATAAAAAAATACAGACTTTTTTTATCAGTCGTTAAAAACCCCGCTTCCAAACGGCATCGCGGATCATTCGTCCAAAATCACGAACTCGTCGTCACCGACAAAATTTAACACAATCCGCGCCCTTTCGTCCAACAAATCCAAATCCAGACTGTCCGGCGAAAGCAGCCGCACCTCTTCCGCCAGACGTTCCTTTTTGACCCTGTACTGCTTGGCCAGCGTACGGGCATATTCGACTTCGTGACGCAGGTACAAATACTTGCGAATCCCGCGCTCTCCGTAGAATGCGTAGAATCCGAAATAGAAAATCACCAGCGTAAACGCGATGTATATTCCCGAACTTTTCAACCTGCTTTTCAGATCAAACAAAAAACCCATGCCAAGACTCTGCTTTGTTGTTACAGAGTCGGATATTAGACAAATTTTGTTAATATTTGGTTACGCCGTCCGCTCAGTAGGCAACGCAGTTGTTGCCCTTCCACCGCCAGGCGCGGACGATGCCGTCTTCCACCAGAAACGAGGTCTGGCACACATATTCGACCGTATAGCCGAAACTCTGTTCAAACGGATAAAAGTCGTAATCGCCGGTAAACGGGGAATAAACCACTTCCTGACCGGGAACAAAAGTGTTGCCGTAAATATAATATTCCGAAGGAACATAAGACTGGTCGACTTTGGTATAGGTAATCACCCGGCTGCTGTCGTCGATGATCTTGGCTGCCGATGGCTTGCCGAATTTGGCTTCCACTTTTCCGACCGGCTGATCAAGAAAGGAATCCAGTTCCCGATTGTACTTTTTCTCCGAGGCGCAGCCGCACAAAAGCGCCGCCGCCGACAAGCCCAAAATCAGTTTTTTCATGTTTTTTCTCCTGCTTTGATAAAATTCAGCTTACGGAATTTTAAATAAGCAGGCGGAAAACGTTTTCAAGCTCCGCGACGCAAAGGCCTCCGCTCCCTGCCGGACGTTTTTTCAGATCCGGGAGTCGCGGCCGGACGCGGGCAGCAGTGCCGGCGGCAGCTTTCCGTCCCCCTTTTGCAAACCGCGGCGAGTCGCTTCCGTCCGCACCCGCAGGATTCCCTCCGCGTCGACAGGCTCAAACAGCGGCAGCCGGATCAGCAGTTTCGCTCCTTCCGGCATCCGGTCGATTTCTTTCAGCTGAGGAGCAAAAATTTCCCGGTTGATGCGCATATGAGTCGTTTTGTGAAGCACCGTCAGATTGGTAAAGGAATTGACGTCTTCGGATTCGCTGCCGGCAATCGGAAAGATATGATGAACGTCCAAATCGGCCGGCAGGTGTCCGAGCTTGGTCTCCTCAATCTCCCGGTCGTTCAAAACCCCGTCAAACTGGTTGGTGTAGGCCAGATACTTGATGAACATCCGGCGCACATGCCGCTCGAAGAAACGGCGGTTATGCCTTCTTGTTTCAGGAGAAACCTTGGTAAATACAACTTCTTTAAATTCCATTGCCGCCGTCCGTCCGCCATTGTCGTGATGAGCGAGCTTAACCCGGCGGCATCTTCCCGTCCAGACATTTATTGTTTTGTCGACAGCTTTTGCCGCTTGCCGCGGAAAAACGCCTTCAGCAGCGCCGACGCCTCGTCCGCCAGCAGACCGCCCTCGACTTCCGGCCGGTGGTGACAGGTCGGCGCCTGGTAAAAGCGGACGCCGTTTGCCACCGCGCCGCCCTTGACGTCTTCGGCGCCGAAACGGATTTTCCGTATCCGCATCAGCGAAGCCGCCGCCGCGCACATCGTACAGGGTTCCAGCGTAACGTACAAGTCCAGCCCCCACAGGCGGTTCTGCTTCAGTTTGCGGCAGGCTCGGCGCATTGCCTCCAGCTCGGCGTGAGCCGCCGCGTCTTTGCCATGCTCTCCGAGGTTGTGGGCTTTGGCCACCACCGCGCCGCCGACCGGATCGACGATCACCGCGCCGACCGGCACCTCGTCGGCGCGAAAGGCTTTTTCGGCCTCTTTCAGGGCCATTTTCATATAATCTTCAGGATTCATCTTTATTTTTCTTTCTTTTCGTTTATTATAGGCACAAATTTATCAAGGAAGCATTAAAAAATGAGCGAAAGACTGGCCAAATTCATTGCCCGCTCGGGGGTCTGCTCCCGCCGCGCGGCAGAAGAACTGATATTGCAGAAAAGAATTACCGTCAACGGGGAAATCGTCGATTCCCCCGCATTCAACGTTGACGGCAGCGAAAAAATCCTGCTTGACGGGGAAAAGCTGCCGACGGTCGAAACCACCCGGCTGTGGCTCTATTACAAACCGGTCGGCCTGGTCACCACCCACAAGGACACCGCCGGCCGTCCGACGGTGTTCGACAATCTGCCGGCAGGCCTGCCAAGGGTCATCTCGGTCGGCCGGCTGGACCTTAATTCCGAAGGCCTGCTGCTCCTGACCAACAACGGCGAACTTTCGCGCATGCTCGAGCTGCCGCAAAACGGCTGGAGCCGTCGTTACAAAGTCAAAGTGCACGGCCGCGTCAGCCGAAACAAAATCGATTCGCTGGCCGGCGGCGTCACCATTGACGGGGTCAATTACGGACCGGTCAAAATCGTTTTGGGCGAAAGCCAGGGAACCAACAGCTGGCTGACAATCACCCTGCAGGAAGGCAAAAACCGCGAAATCCGCCGCCTGATGAAACATGTCGGTCTGGAAGTCGCCCGCCTGATCCGTCTTTCCTACGGCCCTTTCCAGCTCGGCGGCCTGAAAAAAGGCGAAGTCCGGGAAGTGCCGCAGAAAGTTTTGAAAGAACAGCTGGGAGAAAAATTCAAATTATGAGAATCATCGGCGGCCTCTACCGCGGCAAAAAGCTGTTGTCTCCGCGTTCGGCAAATATCCGTCCCACCGCCGACCAGGCGCGGGAAGCCGTTTTCAACATCCTTTCTTCCCGGCTTGACAAACCGTGGAACGAACTTTCAATGGCAGATGTTTTTACCGGCAGCGGCGCCTTTGCCCTTGAAGCCGTATCCCGCGGCGTGCGCGACGCAACGCTGGTCGACCTCGACCTGACCGACGCCGCCCGCAACGCCGCCCTCTTTCCGGCGGAAAAAGGGAAAATCCGTCTGCTGAAGGCCGACGCCGCCCGGCTGCCGGCTGCTCCAACGCCGTTTGACCTCATTTTTCTCGACGCCCCCTATCACAAGGGACTGAGCGAAAAAGCGCTGGCCTCGCTTTCAAAACAAAACTGGATCGGCCCGGATTCCCTTTGCGTGGTCGAACAGGCTCGCGATGAAAAACTCCTTTTGCCCGGCGGTCTGGAAATCGTTGACGAACGCGCCTACGGCATTGCCCGCTTTCTTTTCATACGTAAACAAAGCGCCTGACTTCCTCCACGGATAAAATGCCCGGCTTCTACCGCAGACAAAGCTCTTGACTTTTGTCTAATTTTTCACTAATATTTTTTCAATTCACCAAACTATTTTTTATATTATGATACCTGTAAAAGATTTTGCGGAAGTTCTTTCGCTTCACGCAGCATTGTCGCTGTCCGTCGTCCTGGCTCTTTTGGTACTGTATTACGCAATATCTCCGGCAACGGACGATGACAATGGCAAGTTATGGAAAAATATCAGGCTGTTGCCCGATTGTCCCCGGCTTTATCAGTTATTGCTGCTGGGACCGAACATTTTGTTCTTCTGGTGGCTGATATGCTTGAAAGGCTGCTCTTTATGGTGGCTTTCGGCAATTGTCGTCGGTCTGCCGCTCAGTGCCTTTCTCATCAGAACGGCAACGAGTTTTCTCGCGTTTGTCATATTGGCGGCAAAACGGGTGATCGGATACTGTTTCGGCCTGTATCCCGAGAGATGGTTCTGAAATCAACTGATGTTTCATATTCATTAAATTTTTTATTATGATTACAATTTCTTTGAGAAGCGTTGCCGAAGCATTTGTCGGTTTCGCCTGGTGGGCCAGCTTTTCGGTTCTGGCACTGATGGTTGTTTTAAGCGTCATCGCCGTTGTCTGCGGACATTACGACGACAAAGGCTATTGGCCGAAAAAAGCGCTGAAAATCACCGTTCTCGGCAAAAGCCGGCAGTGGTTCCGCGTCACGCTGCTGATCACCAACATCGCATGCTGCGTATGGCTGCTCGGCTGCCACGACTATTCGCCCTGGATACTGGCGGTTCCGCTGGTCAGCTATCCGCTGAGCGGCATCGTCGTTACCTGGGTTACCCGCCTGCTGGCCGTTTTCAGCTGGCTGTTGGCCAAAAGCATTGAGTACTACCTGAAGATTTTCCGGTTAAACTGGTTCTGATTCAGGAAGTATTCGCAACAAAACACCGCCTGCCTTCCCGGCAGACGGTGTTTTTTTTCGGCGGCCGTGCTTTGTCCGGCCTTTTTCATGTCAGGCCTTTTTCTCTTTTTCCGCCGCCAGATTGGCTGCCGTATAAGGATAGTTTTTTACCGTTTCGGCATTCAGTTCGGCACATTTTGCCTCGATTTTTGCCTGCAATTCTTCAATAAAGGCATTTTTGTCATCGCCCGGCATCATCGGTTCCATAAACTCGACGATCACTTTGCCGGGAAAATGCCGGGTCGAGCTCCGCGGCCAGAACATGCCGGTGTTAAGCGCCACCGGAATCACCGGCAGTTTCAGATTCTGCGCCATGAACAAAAAGCCCGGCTTATACTTCTGCGTGGTTCCCGGTTTCATCCGGTGTCCTTCGGGGAAAATAATGATCGGGCGTTTTTCTTCCACCCGTTTTTTGGCCGCCGCCAGCATTTTCTTCATGGCCCGCGCGCCCGCGCCGCGGTCGACCGGGATCAGCCCGTACAGCCACTGCGCCCAGCCGAAGAAAGGAATATAGGTCAGTTCCTTTTTCAAAATCATCACCCCGCGGGTAATGATGGTCGTCATTGCGTAAGTTTCCAGCGCCGATTCGTGCTTGCTGGCATAAACCGCACGCTCCTGATCAATATACTGCCGGCCGCGCACTTCAATTTCAATGCCGCCGAAAACCCGCAGTCCCCACAAAGCGATCCGCAGCAGCAACCGGTTCCAAAAGAAAACCACCCACTTTTGCGGCACAAACCAGCCGAACACACAGGTCGCTACCACGCCGAATCCGATCCAGAAATAAATCCAGATTGTTCCCAGCCACGAACGAATAAAAAACATTTCAGTCCTCCTTCAGTCTGCCGATGCGGTTTTTAATCCACACGTATAAAAACTTGTTGTATTCCGATGCGATCAGAACAAAGCTGCGCCAGCTCCGCCACCAGTTTTTCCGCACCCGTTCCGAATAAACCGGATGCGCCAGAATCGTCACTTCCCGGTTGTTGGCGCGAAACTCCGCCATGCTGCGCGGCATATGGTAGTTGGACGTCACCAGCCGGATCGAACGGATGTTGTTTTTTTTCACCCAGGCGGCCGCCTCAATCGCATTTTCCACCGTATTGGTCGATTTCTCGTCAAGCGTAATCTCCCGGGAAGTGGTAATTTTGACATCTTGGCGTTTTTTCAGGGTTTCCAGCGAAGTGCCTCTCGACACGCCCGAAATCAAAAGCTGCTCGGCGCTGCCCCGATTGAGCAGCCGCACCGCCTCGCCGATCCGGTTGCGGCCGCCGGTCAAAACCACGATCGCGTCGGTTTTGGCATCGGCGTCCGTCCGCAGATGGTTGATGGTATAGCCGAACCTGATCATGCCGCCCAGCCAGACGCAGATTCCGATAAGCAACGCATGACAAACGGTTCTTTTTAACATCGGCTTACATCATCTTTTCCAAAGTGCGCTTGACCGTATAATAAGCGGTCTGCATCGCCACCAGCATCGAAAACAGCGGCAGGCTGAAAATCACCGTCCAGGCGCCCCAGGACAGCCGCGCTTCGTTGATGATGCCGCCTTCGATCTGCTGCGCCAGATGGGCGATGACAAAAATCGTCGGCACCGCGAACACCACTCCGATCAGCCCGCCCCAGAACCCGAGCACCGCGGTTTTGGCCGCATACTGCTGGGCAATATAAGTATCCTTCGCGCCGAGCAGGTGCAGAATTTCGATAATGTCCTTATGCAGTCCCAGACTGGTCTGGGTGGAATAGAAAATCGCCCCGGAAGTAATGCCGATCACCAGCGCCAGAACGCTCAGCGCCAGCATCTTCAAGCCGCTGGCAAAGTTGATCAGCTTGTTTAACCACAGTTTGTGGTTGTCAAGCGAAGCCTGCGGCGCCACCGTCGCCAGTTTTTCCGCCAGCGCCATAAAATTGATTTCGGCGTTTTTTTTCAGTTTGACGTCAATCAGCCGCGGCATCGGCAGATTGCTGAGGTCAACGTCGTCGCCGAGCCAGGGTTTCAGCAGCCGTTCCAGCTGGCCGTCGTTCAGCGGAGTCACCTTCTGCACTTCGGGCATCGCCTCCAGCATCGCCGCCGCCCGCTGTTCCTGAATCAGAGTTTCGTTTTTGGCTTTCAGCTTGTCGACGCCGTTGACCGGAATGATCTGCACCGTCAGCGAACCGAGAATGCTGGAATTCCAGTTAACCAGCATCGAATTGATGGAAAGCACGCCGGCCAGCGTCACCGCAAACAAAAACACGGCGATTGAAATCATCACCTTCAAAAACAGGTTTGAAGAATCGGTGGAAAGCGGCAGTTCCCGATGGCGCATGTTGTTATATCTCAGCATATTCGTCTCCGTCTTCCGGGTTAATGATCGACAATCCGTGATTTTTAAGATGAATGGTCGGATAGCGGAATTCCTTGATCAGATTTTCATTATGGGTGGCAATCACCACGGTGGTTCCCAGCTTGTTCAGTTCAACAAACAGCTTCATCAGCTTCGGCGCAATGTCGTTGTCAACGTTGCCGGTCGGTTCGTCGGCCAAAAGGACGTCGGGCCGGTTGATCACCGCGCGGGCAATCGCCACCCGCTGCTTTTCGCCGCCCGAAAGCGTCGACGTGATCGCCGAGGTGCTGCGGTCGATTTCCACCCATTTCAAAAGCTCGTTGACCCGTTTGCGGATTTCCTTTTCGTTCATCCCGCAAACCCTGAGCGGCAACGCCACATTGTCAAAGGCGGAAGAATGCTCAAGCAGGCGGAAGTCCTGAAACACCACCCCGATTCGGCGGCGGAACATCGCCAGCGAATTGCGGTTGGCGAAATTGACGTTGTTGCCGAACACGCTGACGTTTCCCCGGCTCGGTTTCTGCGCCAGATACATCATGCTTAAAAGCGAAGTTTTGCCGGCGCCGCTCTTGCCGGTCAGGTAATGGAAAGAGCCCCTTTCCAGCGACAAATTGATATTGCTTAAGATTTCCGGTCCGCGCCCGTAGCGGATGCCGACGTTTTCCATCTCAATGATTGGCGTTTTGCTCATTTCCGGCGAATACTCCTTGGTTTTTTGCTGACTACATACTATAATAATATTATCTTTAATAAAATCTTTTTTTCGGCAATAAAAAGATTTTTTACACTAACCGTCAGTTTTATAAGGAAACAACATGCTGATCAAATGCCCGCAATGCCAAACCGTTTACCGCCTGGAAAGCGAAAAGCTGCCGGAAAACGGACTGAAAATGCGTTGTGCAAAATGCCGCTGCGTCTGGCGCGCTTACAACGATGCCGTCAAAGAAGAGGAAAAGGAAAAGACCTCTGCCGACGCTCCGTCGTTTGACACCGACGCCTTCCGCTTTGCCTTCAGCCGCGAAGAAAAAGAAGAACGCACGCCGCCGCCGGACGACCGACAGGAGGCAACGGCCGCCGGCATGCCCGAAGACATCCTCTCCCGTCCGCGGCAACAGAAAAAAACACCGGCGCTTCTGCTTGCCCTGCTCGCGGCAGCCGCCGTCGCCGCCCTCGGCTGGCATTTCCGCGCACAAATCGAACGACTGCCGGAAAAAGCCCGGCCTCTGACAGAACAGACCATTACCCCGCTGCTGCAAAAAGCCGATCCGCTGCTGCAAAAGACCGGCGCATTTCTCCAACGACTGGAAGACGCCTTCCGCGAACAGGGACCGAACCTGAAAATTAACGGACTGATCTGGAATTATGCCGACAAAGACGGCACACCGTCCATCCGCCTGCGGGGCGAAGTCGCCAACCCTTCGGAATGGCTGCTGAATATTCCGACCATGAAAATCCGCCTGCTCGACCGCGAAGGAAATCTTTTGCGCGAAACCGACATGGCGCCGGAAAGAAGCATGATTGCGCCGGGAACAAACGTCAAATTTGAAATCGACATCGACGCGCCGCCGCAAAACGTCAAACAGGTTTTGGCCTATTTTGAAAAATAGGCGTGCGCAAACGCCGGACACGCAGCTTTTTTGCCTTTCCGGAAAACAAAGGCAGACAATTAAGAACCGGCAATCCCCGTATCAGAAGGCCATATTCCTCTACAACAATGCCCATAAAAGGCGGATAATAGGATTTAAGGAATTTTTCCCGCGCGGTGTACTCAAGACGTACATAAGCGGGAAAAATATCCGTAAAATCCGTATTAGACGACCATAGAACGAACTTTAAGCTTTGAGCATGGCTTCGGGCGCCTCAATCCCCAGCAAATAAAGCAGCTTGACCAGCACGTCGCGGGTGAGCTTGGCAAGCGCCAGACGGGAAGCGGCGATCTCCGGCGTTTCGGCGCCCATGATCGGCGAGGCGTTGTAAAAGCTGCTGAACAGCTGCGCCAGCGTATAGGCATAGTCGGAAATAACGCTCGGTTCCTTGTCGGCTTCCGCCCGGAAAACGATGCTGCTTAATTGCGTCAGCTTCAACCCGAGAGCGCGTTCTTCGGGGTTGGTGATGACAACCGCGCCCGGCACCAGATTCTGATTTTTGCGCATGATCGAATTGATTCTGGCCACCGCGTATTGAATATAGGGACCGGTTTTGCCGTCAAAGTTGGCGAAGTCGTCCAGTTCGAAAACATAACCGGAGGCGATGTTGTTTTTCAGATCCTGAAACTTGATCGCGCCGACGGCAATCTGGGAAACCAGACGGTCGATATATTCCCGGGTAATGCCTTTGGCTTCGTCCGGCACCGGCATCGATTCGGCAACTTTGTCTTTTGACATTTTAATCATGTCGGCAAGATTCATCACACCGCCGTCACGGGTTTTAAAAGGCTTGCCGTCGGCGCCGTTAACGGTGCCGAAACCGATATGCTGCAGTTTAACCCCCGGCGCAATGCCCAGTTTTTCCACAACCTCAAACACCTGTTCGAAATGCAGCGACTGACGTTTGTCGACAAAATAGATAATCTCGTCGGCATGCAGATCGTCCACCCGCATTTTAATGGTGGCAATGTCGGTCGCCTGATAGGTAAACCCGCCGTCAGATTTTTCGATGATAACCGGCGGTTTGGGTTTGTTTTCCTCGTCCAGACGGATGATATAGGCGCCGTCGTCATATTCCAGCAGACCTTTTTCCTCGGCAATTTTCTTGATTGCAAAACAGGTTTCGTGCGCATCGCTTTCACCCAGCCAGAGGTCAAAATGCACACCCAGTTCACGATAGTTTTCCTTCACCGCCTCGACCGAAACCTTGCGAATATGCTGCCAGGCCTTGCGGTAAACCGGATCGCCGTCCTGAAATTTGGCGGTAATCACCCGCGCGGTTTCCTTGGCTGCCGGATCTTCCTTGCAGCGGACGTTGGCCTGTTTGTAAAAACGGGTAATTTCCGCAATGTCGTAAGTTTCCATCTTGTCAAGGCTGCCGGCGGCGGCGATCACTTCCGCCAGAATCATGCCGATCGGGGTTCCCCAGTCGCCGAAATGAACGTCGGCGATCGGTTTGTTTCCGACAAATTCTTCAATCCGGCGCATCGATTCGCCGATCACTCCCGAACGCAGGTGCCCGACATGCATTTCCTTGGCAACGTTCGGCCCGCCGTAATCCATTACCACGGTTTTCGGATTTTCCTGCAAAGCGCAGCCGAAACGTTCGTCAGCCGCCATCTTGTCCAGCACGCCGGCCAGAAATTCGTCGGTCAGGGTCAGGTTGAGAAACCCCGGGCCGTCAACCGAAACTCTGGCAAAATCTTTGTCCTCGCGCAAACGGGCGGCAATTTCTTCGCCGATCTGACGGGGATTTTTCTTTTCGCTTTTGGCCAGCGCCAGCGCGCCGTTGCATTGAAAGTCGCTTAAATCCGGCCGGTCGGAGGTTTTGGCCGCCGCATATCTGGTGTCAAGACCCAGGCCGGCAAACGCCGTTTTCAGTTTTTGATTGATAATTTCATCCAGTACGTAACTCATTGATCAGTTCTTTCCGCTTCTTCTTTTTTCACACATTTGAATTTCCAGGCCGCCGGCGTCAGCAGACGGCAGGTAAAAACGTCCTGCTCCACCGGTTCGGCATAATCGCCGGTCTGGTGTTTGACGCATTCGGCATCGGCCATTTTCTGCAGTTCGTCAAACTTTGTCACCCAGCCGTTGTAGCAGACGACCGGCGCTTCCGGCCGCGACTGCCCGACATAAAGTTTTCCTTCTTCCGCGCCGGCGTTGCGGCGGCGGTCGACAAACGGCTGAACCCACGAACAACCAGCCAGCACAAGCAGCAACAGGGCGCACCCCGGCAATTTTATCCTAGACAATTTTTAAATCTCCATTAAATTAAAGACAGCATCCGAAATTTAATTTATATATGAAGAAGTTAAAAATGCAAAGTCAAAATAAATACATCGGCGACGACAAAATGCAGAAAATGCTTGACCACTATCACTGCGAAATGCCGCTTGAAGCGGTCAAAATGCGTTTTGCCGGCGCCGTTTGCAGCCCCAACATGGAACTGCGGCCGACCGACGTCATTTCCTCACTGTGGCCCGAAAACCGGGAACCCAGGCTGCAAACCAAGGAAGAAGCGGAACTTTTTTTCAAGTTTTTCATGGGGCTGTGGGACGAAATTTTCGAACAGGTCCGGCACAACGAAGTCAGACTGCCGCCCTACCTGCCGGAAACTTCCCGTGAATATTGGCGCGAACTTTGCCGACGCCGCTCCGAACAGCTGGAACAGGGATATGTCGAAGGCTTCTGGGGCGGACGCAGCGACTTGAAAATTTCCGCCGGGCTGGCCGAACTGATCGATTCGCTTTCCGATCTTGCCGCGCTTTATCTCACGCTTGCCGGCCGGCTGGAAAAGGAAACAAACATCGAAAATCTGATTGCCGCGGTCAAAAATACCGACAAAACGGTCAACCGGGCGATTTCCTTTATTATTGAAAACACGGTTCTGCCGCGGATGACGGAACCGCACCGGCAATAAACACTTTTCTTAACAAGGAGAACAATAACATGGAATTAATGGAAGGGCTGTTAACCCGCCGTTCGATCCGCAAATATCAGGACAAGCCGATTGAACGCGAAACCATGATGGAAATCATCAAGGCTGCCCAGTATTCGCCCACCGCCCACAACCGTCAGCCGTGGGAATTTCTGGTCATCGACGACAGGGAATTTCTGGCCGAACTGCGCCATATCCAGCGCTGGACGTCTTTTGCCAAAGACGCGGCCTGCGTGGTTATCGTCTGCGGCGACACGGAAAAATCTTTCAGCCGCAGCAAAGAAGACGAAAAATGGACCTTCATTGACGTCGACTGCGCCATCGCCACCGAAAACCTGATGCTGGCCGCCTGGGCAAGAGGGATCGGCAGCTGCTACTGCGGCGCCGCGCCGATGCAGAAAGTGGTCGACGCCTTAAAAGAGCGTCTTCATCTCCCCGACAATATCCGTCCGTTTGCCATCGTGCCGATGGGCTACCCGGCAGAAACGCCGAAACAGCCGGAAGACCGCTACCACCCGGAAAAGATACACTGGGGCAAATGGTAAAAATCCGTACGAAAAATCCGGCCGCGCCGGATTTTTTCGTTTTTCCCGAAGTTTGCGCCGCACCGCAAAAACTGCTTGAAAAAAACTCAATCGGTGATACATTAAGCACGAAAAATTCATGCCTGTGCGGGGCGTTCCGCACACCAGTTTATTTAACAAGGAAGGATAATAACATGACAATTCGCGTCGGTATTAACGGATTCGGCCGCATCGGCCGCCTGGTTTTCCGTGCTGCCCAGAAAAGAGACGATATCGAAATCGTAGGCATCAACGACCTGATTGATGTTGAATATATGGCTTACATGCTGCGCTACGACACCATGCACGGCAAGTTCGACGGCACCGTCGAAGTCAAAGACGGCAAACTGGTCGTCAACGGCAAGGCCATCCGCGTTACGGCCGAAAAGAACCCGGCCGATCTTAAATGGGGCGAAATCGGCGCCGAATACGTCGTTGAATCGACCGGCCTGTTCCTGACCAAGGAAAAAGCTCAGGGTCACATCGACGCCGGTGCGAAGTATGTGGTTATGTCCGCTCCTTCCAAAGACGACACTCCGATGTTTGTCTGCGGCGTTAACACCGATTCTTACGTCAAAGGAACCCAGTTCGTATCGAACGCTTCCTGCACCACCAACTGCCTGGCTCCGATCGCCAAAGTTTTAAATGACGTTTTCGGCATTGAAGACGGCCTGATGACCACCGTTCACTCCACCACCGCCACCCAGAAAACGGTTGACGGTCCGTCGGTTAAGGACTGGAGAGGCGGACGTGCCGCCGCCGGCAACATCATTCCGTCGTCGACCGGTGCCGCCAAAGCCGTCGGCAAAGTTATTCCGTCTTTGAACGGCAAACTGACCGGCATGTCTTTCCGCGTTCCGACTTTGGACGTTTCGGTTGTTGACCTGACCGCCAACCTGAAAAAAGCCGCCACTTACGAAGAAATCTGCAAAGCCATGAAAGACGCTTCCGAAGGCGAACTGAAGGGCATTCTGGGTTATACCGAAGACGCGGTCGTATCTTCCGACTTCCTCGGCGACGCCCGCACTTCCATCTTCGACGCCAAGGCCGGCATTCAGCTGACCCCGACTTTCGTCAAAGTCGTCAGCTGGTATGACAACGAATGGGGCTACTCCAACAAAGTTCTGGATCTGGTTGCCCACATGGCCAAAGTCAACGGCTAAAACCATGCTCCCCGCGTTTTGTTCCCCGTCCGCTTTTTACCGGCAGGGGCAAACGCGGGGATTTTTTTATCAAATCCCAAACGACAGGAAAAACAATGACCGAATATAAGACAATGGATGATTTAGGCGATCTGCACGGCAAAGTCGTCATGCTGCGCGCCGATTTGAACGTTCCGATGGACGAAAACTTTCACGTAACCAACACCGCCCGCATCGACCGTACGGTTCCGACCGTCAAAGAACTGATGGAAAAAGGCGCCAAGGTTGTGGTTATCAGCCACTTCGGCCGGCCGGAAGGCAAAGGCGACATGAAAAACTCGCTTTCGCACATCGTCGGCGACCTGGAAAAGGCACTCGGCAAAAAAGTTGTTTTCGTTGACGACTGCATCGGCGAAAAAGTGGAAGCCGCTGTCAAAGCCATGAGCAACGACGAAGTGCTGCTTTTGGAAAACCTGCGCTTCTACAGCGAAGAGAAAAAAGGCGACGAAGCTTTCGCCAAACAGCTGGTTGCACCGGCCGACGTTTATGTTTCCGACGCTTTCTCCACCGCCCACCGCGCCCACGCTTCGATGGTTGCCGCGGCTAAAGAAAAACCGGCCGCAATGGGACGTTTGATGGAAGAAGAAGTCAAAGCGCTGGAAGGAGCTCTGTCCAACCCCACCCGTCCGCTGATTGCTATCGTCGGCGGTTCCAAAGTTTCGACCAAGCTGGACCTTTTAAACAATCTGGTCAAAAAAGTCGACAAGCTGGTCATTTCCGGCGGCATGGCTCACACTTTCATGAAAGCAAGCGGCATTGATACCGTCAACGAAGCCAACTCGCTGGTACAGCCGGACATGCTGGAAACGGCCAAAGAAATCATGGCCACGGCTAAAGCCAACAACTGTGAAATCGTACTGCCGACAGACGTTGTTGTCGCCAACGAATTCAAACCGCATGCCGAACACAAGACCGTCGACCTCGAACACATCCCGGCCGAAGGCTGGAGCCTGCTTGACGTCGGCGAAAAAACAATTGCCGCAATCAACGCCAAGCTGGACGAAAGCAAAACCCTGGTCTGGAACGGCCCTCTCGGCGTGTTTGAGATGAAACCGTTTGACAACGCCACCAACAAGGTAGCCGAACATGCGGCCGAACTGACGGCGGCCGGCAAGCTGATGAGCGTGGCCGGCGGCGGCGACACCGTTTCCGCGCTGGAAAATGCCGGCGTTGCCGACAAGTTTTCCTACATCTCGACTGCCGGCGGCGCTTTCCTCGAATGGATGGAAGGAAAGGAACTGCCGGGCGTTGTCGTTTTGAAAAAATAAACAAAAAACGCTTTTTTAAGAGAAAATCCGCCAAACGGCGGATTTTCTTTTTGCAACAGGAAAATGACCGGCCGAACCGGCGGGTTTCTTTTTACACATACCGAAAACCCGGGGACCGAGAGCTTATGGCCGCAAAAAAATAAAATGCCTTTGTCTGAATATAATTCCTCGCAATTACAAAAATGAAAACAACAAAGGAGACAACAAACATAAATACGATACGACAAACAAGTCGCCTCCCAATGCCACCTGTCACGGAAAGTCATTTGATGGGGGACGTCGTCCGGAAACAGGAGATATATTCGGGGAATTGTGCCGGAAAAGAGGAAGACATAATAAAAGCAGAGGAGTGTTCAGGCCGTATTCATATACCGCCGGCAAAGTATTCGGCATCTCAAATCATTGTCCGTCCGAAAAGCAAACAATATAAAAATGCAGGATATGAATACAGAGGCAGACAAATTTGGCGTCATAGGTAACTATGTGATATAACAGGGAAAACCTTCAAAAAATCACAAAGTATATACGGAACCGACTAAAAGAAGACAAGAAAGCAAGTCAGCCGATTACGGATTCAGCCCCGTTTATGATTCGAACGTCTGCATAAGCAGGCAGATGTAGACATACCGGTCCGGCCGTAAGGCTTGCGTAACTTCGGGCCGGGCGTTTGAGTTTCGGGACGGTTAATACCACTTGCGTTAGCTGGTGATAATTTATGATGAGCCACATTATTTGTACGGACGGAATTAATTGCGCCGTCCGGATATGGCCGGAAAGATAGTTTCCTCAGACGTATGAGAAGAACCATCGGCTACACCGGGCGGTATCTTTTTCCCTGCCCGTTCTCAGCCGGACTTTCTCCCCTTTTCTCTTCTGCCCTTGTCACATCTTTTCCCTCTTCTCCTCGTACCGTCATTTCTTTTTTCGCCCCGATCAGCCCCTTTCGCTTTTATCCGGCAACAGGCGTTTCTTCCTGCTTTATCGCAAGCTTTCTCTTGTCCGTCATCGTTTCGACCGCTCCGCTCTGCCTTTCCTCCGCTCATTTTTTGCCTCACTTTTTCTCCGCCGCACCGCATTCCTCCTGCTTGCACCATATTCGCTTTCCCCCTTTTCTTTTCCTTTCCCTGCCCTTGTCACCTCTTTACCGCCCCTCCTTCGCCCGCTGTTATCAGCCCTCTTCTCCGCTCACCTCCATCGGCCGCTTTTCCGCCTCTTCCGCTCTCTTCCTGTGACACAAAAAACTTGATTTTTGTCTAAAAAAATCTATATTTAAAACAAAAGCTATTATTAACCCTAAAAATTATTCGTATATGGAAAAAGACCATCGTTTAAGAAAACTGGCGCAAAACGTTTTGCAAAACTCCGTTTGTCTGCAGCCCGGCGAAAAGATTTACATCGAAACTTCCGGCACGCTGACAACCGATTTTTTAACCGTTTTGATCGAAGAAACGATCAGACTCGGCGCCGTTCCGTTCTATTATTACAACGACACGCTGCTCAGAAATGCGCTTCTCTGCAATGCCTCGGAGCGGCAAATCCGCGAACACGCAAAACTGCATGCCCGGATTATGGAACAAATGGACGCCTATGTCGGCATCCGCTGCGTTGACAACCCGATCGACGCCGCCGTGCCGGGCATGGAACAAAATACGGTGTTTCACCGGCAGTACGCCAAGCCCGTTCATTTCGACATCCGCATTCCGAAAACCAAATGGTGCCTTTTGCGTTATCCGACTCCGGTTATGGCGTTTCAGTCGAACATGTCGACCGAAGAGTTTGAAGACTTTTACTTTTCGGCCTGTCTGACGGATTATCGCCGGATGTATACCGCCATGCAGCCGCTGGTAAAGCTGATGGAAAAAACCGACAAGGTTCGGATTGTCGCGCCCGAAACCGATTTAAGTTTTTCAATCAAAAACATTCCGGTTACGGCCTGTCACGGTTTGCGGAACATTCCCGACGGCGAAGTCTACAGCGCACCGGTTATCGATTCGGTAAACGGTAAAATCAAATTCAACACCGTTTGCCCGCAAAACGGACGGATGTTTACCGGCATTTCTCTGACTTTCCGCAACGGAAAAGCCGTTGAGGCCGGCGCCGACAACTATGCCGACGATCTGCAAAAGATACTCGACACCGATTCCGGCTCCCGTTATACCGGCGAATTTGCCTTCGGTCTCAATCCGTTTATCAACCGCGCCGTCGGTGATACGTTGTTTGACGAAAAAATCTCCGGCTCCGTTCATCTGGCGCTCGGCAACTTCTGCGGCAACGCCTGTAACGGCAACCGTTCCGGTATTCACTGGGATCTGGTGCAAATACAAACGCCGGAATACGGCGGCGGCGAAATCTGGTTTGACGATGTGCTGATCCGCAAGGACGGACTTTTCGTTTTGCCTGAATTGCAGGATCTGAATCCCTGAAAAACACAAGGTCAAAAAAGAACAAAAAACTCCCGGAATTTTCGGGAGTTTTTTTTACTTGTCATTATGCAAAAGAAAAACGTCTGCCCTAAAGGGACAGACGTTTTTCTTTCAGCCGGATTTTCTATTCGGTCAAAAACACGCGGATCGTATTTCTTTCACTGTGAGTATACGATTTAAACGTTGCACTGATCCACTGGGCAAACTCGTACTCGCCGTAGCTGCCGTGGTCGTCTTCTCCGGAAGAAACCGGCCGCAGTGCACCGTTGTTCTTAATGTCCGTATACTTTATGCAGGGAAAGTCGATTGACGTAAAGCCGTCATTGTAAACCGCCTCCACATGCTGAAAAAGCGTTGACGTCGTACCGTAGTTGTAATGCACGACGAAATAACGTTCATAATAGGAAGCTTCCACGAACTTGTCGCGGGAAACGACCTGCACATGTTCGCGGCTTTTGTCAAAACCTGCGCTTTCACGAACCAGTTTGGTTCCGGTAATGTTCATTTCCGTCAGCGGCTGCATGCTCAGCTTGCCGTACATCAGAACCTCGAAAGTCACGGTGTCTTTTTTACCGCTGTCAAAATCCTGCCGGATTTTGAGCCACGAAATATAAGACGCGTGATTACCTTCGTTTTTAAGATCCTTGATGCCGGAATCCAGCAGCGTGCTTTTAACGACAAAATCCTCACCGTCGGCACCGGCCTGCCGTTTCAGCACAACTGTTGCCGTCGCTTGATAATCCCGGCCGTTGAAACGAACCGAAATCGAATGACGGAACAACTTGCGCGTAAACACTTTGCCGTCAATCGTTTCGCTGTCAAGGTCAGTCAGCTTGTAACCGTTGTCGACAACTTCCGGCGCAAAACGCAGATAAGCCATCTGTCCTGCCGTTTTCCCGTCGTTGTAAAACGCGGATTGAAACGGCATTCGGTATTCAAGCGTAAAATTATCGTAGCGGATACGATAAAGCATCAGCGAGTCGGTAACCGTAATATCCTGGTCCTGCCGGCTGTTGACTGCCTGATAATCCATGCTGCCGTTTCCTTCGCCACAGACGAAGTTTTCGACCCGGACTTCGGTATTCACGTTTTCCAAAGAAGCTTCAAGCGTAATCTCCGCCCGCCGCATTTTGGTTGCCGCCTCCGCCCAAACGCGATACTCAAACTCTGTTTTTGCGGAAGAAGAAGAATCTGCGGCAAAACTCGATTCGTAAAAACCGGTGCGGAAATAACTGTAATCGGGAAGCCCGTGAAAATCGTCAAACTCATGGTCGCAGGCCGCTAAAGCGAACAACGACATAACCGGCGCAATCAGCCGTCGAAAAATTTTTGCTTTCATATACCGTGAATTTTTAAATGATTAATCTTAATTCAAAAGTAAAAAAGCATCCGGCACGATCAATAATAAAACAGACAATTCGGACACAATAATTTTTTACCTGTTTTTCATTATACCCGGAAACGCGTTTTTGTCAAATTCAAACCGCGTTGACAAAAAACATAAAAAAAATAAAACGTCAAACTTGTTAAGTTTGACGTTTTATTTAAAAATCGTTCTTCTACTTCATAACAAAAGCGGAAAAACTAACATACGCACTCTGCTTAATATCACCGAAAACAATTGAAATCTGATGATAGTAATCCCAAAGATAACAGGGCTTTCCCTGATAAGTGGTTTCTTCTCCCCCTTCAAACCACATTTTTTCTTCAACCTCACCAAAATCAAGAGCCGGCATTACATGATACGTAATTCCATCGTCGTACACGGGAACATCCTGCATAATATCGTAACCAACATCAAAGTAGTTATAATGCACGATATATTCTTTTGTGTAACGCACAACATCCACGTAATCACAAGGACTGTAAACATTTTCAGAACTGATTTCATTCATTTCTGACGACAGCCTTTGCAAATTGGTGTCCGGAATTACGCGGCTTACCGCTTCTTTACCTCTCGCAAACGAAGTCAGATCAACCGAATAAGTTTCGGTTTTCACCTCCCCCGTAGACCAGCTTTGTTCCACCTTCAACCAGGAAGAATATTGTTCTCCGTTTCTGGCAAGCCCTTCATCAATAATTTTACTGCTTTTAATGTACGGACCGCCACTACTGAGAAAACGCATCAAAATCCGGGTAGAGGTAACATCATAGCTCTCGCCGTTGCAAGTAACGCCGATTGTATGAGTATACTTTTTACGGGCAAAAATATTACCCTTTTCATCGGGGGCAATATCCATATCCTCAATCGTATACCCTTTATCGACGATATTGTCAATGCGATGATAAGGCATTACCTTCTTGGTAATACCATCATCATAAACGGCAACTTGATAAACCAGACGATAATCCAGTGTAAAATATTTATAGGCAACGGAATATACCAAAACGGAATCGGATATAGTTACAAAACCGTCTTTTTTCTGTTCTGCAAGTTGATAACTTACGGAAACTTTCGGGCTGCCCATTTCATAACCGGATACTTCACTGTTCAAAGTTTCGTTGTTATTCAGAGTGTTGTTGAGAGTAACCGAGACTTTGTTGTCGAAGCTGGCGCGGGTAATGCCCCGGACCATAATCCAGCTCTCGT
>OOAK01000526.1_pt1 | contig 37073 bp, 48 predicted proteins | sample 1671811 | NCBI WGS metagenome assembly OOAK01 (sample SAMN06348195, study PRJEB24527) | human gut metagenome | biome: human gut; feature: ankylosing spondylitis patient; material: feces | host: Homo sapiens | place: China | collected 2015-10 | reverse complement strand
CTTGTCAATGCCTAGAAATTCTGATGCTTTGAACAGATGCACTTTATATTTGGTAGCTGCACGACGGATGCGAATCAGTTCGTTATTACTGCCATTATTCAACGAATAGCTGTATTGCACTATGTAAGTGTCGTAAGGTACAGGTTTCATATAAATTTCGTTATCACTGGCTGTGTATTGGTTGGCAAATATCACGCGTCCGTCCGGACTGTCATTACCTGAAATATTGCTTAAGTTAACTGAATCGGGGCGGAAGAGGAAAGCGTTGATCTTGAATTGTTTGTCTACATCCTTATCGGCTTTATTGAAGATAAACGAAGGGTAATCGGACAGACTGGGTGTCAGCGGTTCATTTGTGTTTATTCCTGCCGGAAAGCGTCCTTTGAGTTCAAACTGCCGGTTAGTCAGTTCATAAAACTCGATGAGGAGATGATGATTCTCTGTCCACTTCAGTTCATTGAAGGGACTGTTGGGACGGTTCAATTCCACAGCATTCAATTCATTGTAGAAAAAGCTCATATAGATGTACTTGTTCAACTTTAGTTTTATGTATTGCGTCAGGGAGGCCCCTTTCTGGTCGAATGCGATAAAGGTTGCACCACCTTCAAATTGTGCGCGGTCCAGATCCATTAACCTGGGTGAAGTTATGTGTATGATACGCTTGGTTGAATCAGTGGGGCTGATATCGGCGGTAGCACTCCAGCCTGCGGGGAGCATTGCTTCGATACGTTCCACATTGTTTGAACTAGTATACGGCACGCTGATGGTATGCCCTTCACGAAGAAATACGATAATGGAATCCACTCCATTATGATCTTTCAGTGCAAGGTTTCCCGGCTTAAGCTTGAAGTTAATTCCCAGCAAGGGGATATTGTAGGAGGTGCCATCGTGCAGGTTGATGGTGATTGAGGTACCGTCATCTGCTTTCACCACACTTTCGATGATTGGATCCACCGACAGAGTTTCTCCTTTGTCTCCTTTGGGTCCAGTGGCTTTTATTTTTTGCCCGCCGTCCAATATGAATGTATAGTTATTCTCTTTCGGGTACTTGATGGTCCAATAGTAGTTTTCGTCTGCGGGGTTGTCAGGATCTTTGGCGGCACTGATAAGGGGAGTATCTCCGTTTATTCCGTCCTTTCCGGGATCGCCCTTATCGCCCTTGTCACCCTTGTCGCCCTTCACCTTCGTCCAAGTATAAGCGGAGAATGTCGTGCTGTCTGCCGCCGTGAAGTCGGTGTATTGTCCGATGTATGCGCCCGGAGTCTCACCACCGTTTGCCGTGAACGTCGTACCATTATCCGAGTATTTGATATGCAGATAGGTAGTCTTACCGTTCGCTCCGGTTGGTCCGGCGATACCTTGATCTCCTTTCACACCCTGCGATCCTTTCAACTGCACCCACTTGTATGAGGCGTACCCGGTTGGAGCGGTCGAGCTTGTTGTCACCGCAGTACCGATATAAGTGTTAGGCGTATCGCTCATCGGATTACCGTTCGAGTTAGCGGAGTACTTCACATGGAAGAACTGAGATGTACCGGGAATGCCTTGCGATCCGGTCGGTCCCGTTTCACCTTTAGGTCCTGTCGCACCTGTTGCACCCTTGTCGCCTTTATCCCCTTTGTCGCCCTTAGAAATATGCTTAAGCCAATCTGTGGCGGTTTCACTTGGTTCTTGATTGGTTTTATCTTCAATACATATATATGTACTTCCGTTATGTGTTACTTCGTCATAATAGAAATATGTTCCAGATTTCCATTCCCCTTTGAATGCCGTTACGGGCACTTCTGTAACCCCATCTTGCGAAAGTTGTTTGATGGTTCCAGTCATGTAGATATTACGTAAATACGCACTATGTCCGGTCATATCAAGACCGAATAGCTTTAAATTAGACAAGTCGCCTAGCTGCATAGCAATCATACCTACCTTTATTTCCCAATCGCTCACGCCTACAAGATAACGGGAATAGCTTTGAGTTGAATAGCTAGACCTTTGACGATCCGCATTCGTGAAGTTACCATACGCAACGAAGTGCATTAGCTTAGCAGGATGGCAAGAAGTGCCACTTCTAAGCACGTATTTAAAGGTCGAATTACTCAGTTTTTCGGTAATACGAAAATAGGCGGTCTGAAATCCTGTTTGGTTGTTAAATATGCCTTTACAAATATCATCCACTGCCAAGCTAGCCAACTCGCCCGGTTCTAGTTTAAGTGTAATGGTTCGACTTGACGTGTTTACTGATTCTATTATACCGCCGCCCGGCGCGTTCCATTCTTCTCCGGCTATAACAGACACACGGTTATATCTTAGTTCGTCAGCCTCTAAAAATTCATTAACACGAAGCGATTTAAACTCTGCATCACCGGAAGCCTTGATTATCCATCCTAGCAACTTAGACGCATAATTAGCAGAGGAAATGTCACCGGAAAACTTTGCGATAGCCGCCGCTAAAACGCCTATCACATCTATCCCACCTTTAAAGTGAATAAGCTTCTCAGCCGTATCCTCTATGATCTTACTTAAATATTTACCGTCTGCTACTTCTTCCGTAGAAATTTTGTGCAGTTTAAAATGTTCCCTGCCATCTTCTTTAGAAATAGTTTCATCCTCTACCAATACATATATACTCTGTTCTCCCTCTATGGATATTACTTGACCGGAATAAGGCAAATATGCTTCTGTATCCGTATTGCGTGCATAAGCAGTCGCATCCTCTATGGTAGTCCATGTTTCCGTTGAATCAATAGGAAAAGAATTGGTACGTCTGTATTGGTGAGGGAAAGAACTTCCGTTTATTTTTACCATACTAAATCGTTTTAAAAGTAAATGAATCAGGATCGTTCAAGCCTTGCGTCTGAATGACCCACATCTTATAATCAATAGCATCGCTTCCATTTGCTCCTTCAACGGAGATCGTGACCGGACCGGTGCAGACCTTGCCGTTTTCTACGAAATTGCCATATGATGATGCTATAGATATTTCTTTAATACTATCAGCAGGAATACACACGGCTACTATCTTCCAGTTAGACGCGGGGAACCTGAATATACCGGGACCGCCATACAAACCGTTCGATCCTAGCGCCCGCACCTCGGATGAACTCGCAGGAACTGAATTACAAATGCCTGCAAACCATTTTCTATGTACATTTACGCTAATCTTATTGGTTAAGATCGTTTCGTTTATATCTCCATCTTCAGAAGCGGCATACACGACTGTTGCAGAATATGTTTCCCCCTGTGTATAATTTCCTTGTAACTGCCTTATTGCGGTTTGGATGGCAGTATCATCGCCTGCAAATTCCAGTACGTTTTCTTCTTGATTGTCATAATATGCTTTAGTCATCAGACCATTATCATTGCGGGTAGCGGTATAAGTCAGAGTACCCTTAGCTGATCCAAACTCAACATCATTAGCGGTTGAGAGTTTACCTACCAATGTTGCCGGAGTAGGCGCATAAAGCATTTTACGGAATATCTGTTCATATCTCATTCCACTAGGCAGAACACTGCCTGTTATAATATGTCCCACAGATGGTGAATTGACACGGATATCTCTACTTATACCTGTATCTGATCCATTTCCAATTCCAGCCCCTCCAGCATTGCCTGACACAGAGACAGCAGCAGACGAAGCGGACTGTCCGGCTTCACGTAGCCTTTTGCTGCGTGGAACGGGCTTCCGTTCAGAAATGAGTATATTATATTGTTTCTTCATATTCCGTCATGATTTTATTCATATTCTACTCCTTCGAAATTATCAGGTGCTATTTCAGCTAACTTCACATTGCTCTCATCCTGCTGCACATCTTGAACCTCCGACACCATTAAATAGGTATCGGTCTCGTTCGCATCTGTATAGGTGCCAAAGCTATCCAATAGCCGTACGGTTCCCGAAAGCATGTTCATTCGCCTGCTGTAGTTACTATACCAAGTGCCTATCAATAGTTTTTCCAAAGGAGCGGTTACGCCTGCACGAGTAAACATACTCAATGTAACACGTGACAACATGTCCATCAACATCCCCATGCCAAAATTCGCAGAAGAGCGTGGAGTGCCGACAATCGTTTCTATCTTTTTCTCTTCTTTAGCCGAAGAATTGAGCCACGATTTGTATTCGATATCGTTTCCGTCTATCGACTTCCCATAGGAATTGACCAAAGTCAGTTCGGGAATCTTGAACAATACCCAATTAGGATAGAAATCAATAAAAGGTGTCGGATTTTCACTTCGGCTTCGGACAGGACCAAAGAAATTCAAGATTGATAATTCAAGTACACATCCCTGACATCCGGGAGGTATCGGGATCAAATCTCCATCTCCCGCAGACTCTCTGGGGACATATGAGTTTCTATATCCTACGTTGTTAGATTGCCAGCCTCCTTTCCAGCCTGTATATCCTGAACGGTCATAATATCTCAGTGTCGTTTTACTATTCGATACACCGTCTCCATCAATCCATTTTCCATTCATTTCGACATACTGAGTTGCATAAAAATCATTATGTGCACTGCCGTCATTATATCTGTTCGCATAATGCATTTTGACTTTTTCATTTGTATCAATGATACGCAGTATATATGATACATTATATTCACTTATTCCCTGGAACTTTTCATATTCATTTTTCCTGTTAGTGCCAGTAGCGTCTTCAAAAGGATTAAAACGTGCATCGATTAACGCTTCTATTTTTAGGCGTAACATAACATTTGTAAGCCATGCCTGTGGATCAATTGCACCTGGAGTATGCCCATTAAAAACAGAGCGTGTTTCCGGTAATGACAACATACGTCGCACCGTAAATAATGGCTTGTGCAGGAGTGTTGCATGTCCATCTGCATTTATTGGGGTTTCCATCCCGGAGAAAGGAGATTTAAAAACATCTCTTACACGTGCAGCGATGCCAAAGGACTCGTTCCCGGAAAATACAGGAGTGATTTTAAACAGTCTGGCATTGTCCGTATCAATCTCTATTTCGCCGCTTACTCCGGAACTCTTTTTCAATTCGATCATGAAGCCGATATTGTTTGTATCAAACGGACTTTTGCTTGTGTCTTTCGCTACATAATACTGTTCAGTCCCTTCATCCAACATCTTTTCTGTCAATGTAGATGTATACAGTTCTTTTTGCGGGTATGGACTGACTGTCAATGTCACATTCTTATAAACCCTGTCTACCCCAAGTACCGCATCATCACTTTCCCAATGTACCGTTTGAGGTTCAAATGCCGTTTGCACGGCGTTCAAATCGTATATGAATACTTTCCCCGCACGCTGTATAAGACGCAAGGCAAACGGACGCAGTATTTCTTCAAGAACTTCACGCATCGTCATCGGCACTCCTTCTTCATCATAGAAGTTCTCGCAGCTTATTCCCACATTATATAGCATTTCACCGGAAACCGAATCGCACGTAGTTGATATATATTTTTCAAATCCGTGATGTTTGATTTTCGTCTCTGCTATAAAGGCTTCAATGAGGCTGCCGATGGAGCGTGCCCCACTTAACGAGAAATTCATACGATCAAGCAAGGAAAAATCACTGAACGTCAGCTTCACTTCATATTCATTATCATATGAAAAAGGTTCCTCGTATGTTTCTGTATCCAGCGTTCCGCTCCAATACAAAACATCGTTCCTGTATGCATCCATACGTATGCTTCCAGCTTCAACGGTATACATATCCTTGTATTGCCGGTCCACCTTGCTTACTATCTGAAGCGTTGCACCGCTTCCTTGTACGGGTTCCAGTTTGTCCGTGTCGAGCCATTCAAAAATCAATGGCGGAGTATCCGAAGGGAAACGTAACTCACCGACTGCCGGATAAGGCGTGTCCGCATCCTGCCATATCTCCACGCGCCACAGTACACCGGCCAAGCTGAAAAACTCTCCTTGATATCTTAACTGCTTTTCCATTATCTTGTACGTTGGTTATATCGGTCTACCTTATTTAATACCCCACGGAGCATTCTGCCATCAATCCTGAATTCTACAACGCCACCCATACCACCTGTCGGCTGTATCAAATTCCGCAGTTTATTTAAAGGAGCAACGACCTCCGGATTATTCTGGGCTCCGGAGTATTCTCCAAAAAGTCCCATTGTAGGACCATACGCTATTGCTCCACTGGCAAACTTGGGAAGATTGGCGAGAGCTGCCAGGACACTTGCTACGGCAGCAACTGCGAGTATAGGACCTACAATCGGAATACTCGCGGTGGAAGCAGCTGCTCCGGAGCCGGCAACAGCCGTATTTGCTGCTACCTGTGTAGTTTGCAAGCCCAGCAGTGATGTGATCTGAGGGATCGCAGCTGCAACAGCCTGTACTACATTTGCGCCCCAATTCAGCCATTCTCCGGCAGCACCTCCGACGGCTTGTCCCAGGCTACCCATTACGCTTCCAATGCCGCTCATACCTTCGATAAGATCCTGATTCTTTTTATAAGCAGTGTCTACCGCTTCGTTCCATTTTTCAAAGCCGCTCTTCTTGGGATCAATCTTGGGCATCTCAATTTGGGGAAGCTTCATCTTTTTAATGGCATCATGCGTCAGTGTGTTCTGCTCACTATCCGGGTTCTTCTTGTTTCTCTCGTCTTGAAAGTCTTCCGCCATTTGCCCAAGATCACGTCCTGCATTAGAAGAAGGAATTACATCTACCTTAATTTCACCATGGGTATCTTTGAATGCTTCTTTCTCTATCCATATTTTGACACCCTCTATTTGACTTTTCAGATTATCAATTTTAATTTGTAAGTCAATAGATGCTTCTCCTATTGGTTTGCTGGATAGTTCTTTCTCATATTTGGCAAGTTCATTTTTCATGGCATCAATACTGCCATTCATAAAAGTCGGGTCTCCACTGATGCCCATTGCTTTTTCCTTAGCCTTTTTAAGAGATTCCAGCTGATTAATCTGGATTTGTATATTACGTCCCTCTTCATCCGATGCAGTCTGTTGCGCAGATTGGAGTTCTTCTATTTTCTTTTTAATATCAGCCAGCGTAAGGGATTCTTTCTGTAGATTGTCATCTTCCTTATTCCCTTCGCCTTTTACCGTTTTCTGAGGAACTTTAGGTCCAGGAATAGTTTTGCCAAATACAGAAATAATACGGTCGTATTCTTTCTCGTAATCAGTCCTTGCCTGTTTGATTCCATTGACATACGTCATGACCGGGTTAGTGGTATTAACTTCCCCGGCCTGTCCATAAACTTCTGTTACATCCAGTCTCTTAATAAATTTTGCCCACCGTTCAGGTATTTCCTTCTCACCTTTACGGATACTGTTAGCTATGCCATCAAACACTCGTGCACCGGTTTCCTCACCAAATTTTTGAGTGAGTATGCTACGCATTTTAGTCAGCATCTCACTTTCTTTACCGGCTAACGAATCCCCTGCAGAAGTCAATGCTTTTTCCCCGGCACGCGCCCTTGCCGTATTGATGATCGCTTCAGACAGCAAATCATACGCCTTACGCGCATTATCTACCTTTATTTCTTCAATGCCTAACTGTTGCAAGTAATCGCCATAGGTTTCCTGTATACGGTCACGGGCACGTTTCCATTCATTCGTCCCTTCCTTCGCATTCAATAGTGGAGTGAATAACGCATCCAGTTTCAGACGTTCTGTTGTGACTTCTTTCTGCATACCAGACATTGCTTCATTCAACCTGTTCTGCGCTTTCTCCGCTTCACTGCTGCGTGTTGCTATCTTATAAATGGCAACTCCTAAAGCCACAGCAGCAACAGCGGCAATTATGTAAGGACTGGCAGCGATGGCTATATTCATCAGCTTTGTCGCTCCCGTGGTAGAAACGATAGCGGCACGTGCGGCAAGCACCTGCATCTGATAAATGTAAAGGGCACGCTGCCCTAGAGTCACTGCACCATTGTAAGATAATTGGGCCACAGTGGCCACTTTACTGGTTATTCCGACTTTATTTAGTGCACTGATGACTTCCCTGCCACTAACGAACAACGACATGAGCAACAGTGAATTTTCACTTAATACTGCTGCGTAAGCAGAGAAACCTCCCAACGATTGTGAAATGCTTATTTTCAAGTCGTCTACTTTTGCACGCATTGCTTCCAGCTTATGCGCACTGGTTTCTGTTCGTATGGCTGCCTGTTCCTGAGCAACGTTGGTTCCAGTCAGTTTTTGAGTCATCTCATCAACCGCTGACGCATTCTTAATCAGATACTGTGCAGCGGCAATATTCTCCATACCGAAAAGCTTGCTCAGATAAGCGGCATCGGTCAATTTGGGTTTAAGGGCATCCAGTGCAGAGGAAAGGGATGTTTTGCTCAAATCAACTCCCAGTTCTGTACTCAGCTTCAGAATGATGTTTCGTAAGGCCGTTCCGGCTTCACTGCCTTTCAGATTTGCTTTGGATAAAACTTCGAGTGCGCCGGCACTTTGTTCTACTGTCAACCCCATAGCGGAAGCAGCCGAACCTACGACTTTAAAACTCTGTGAAAGCTCCGCTATCTCTGCTGCCCCATATTTACTTCCCGCTGCCAGCACATTGATAACCCGTTCCGCTTCATTTGCAGTCAGTCCGAATTGGTTGATCGTACCTGCCAAAGAAGTAGCGGCAGCATCAATACTCATACCAGAGGCTTGTGCCAACGTCACACTCTTCTCCTGCAAATTATTCAACCCCGACATACCAATAGTGGCAACGTCGATCTGGCTGGCAAGAATTGAATATGCGCGTGCAGCCGTATCTGCTCCAAGACCGGAATCTTTTCCTACTTTTCGGGCGTTCTCTCTCAGGGTGTTCAAGTCATCGCCGACGATACCGGTAATTGAACTAAGGTCCGCCATAGACTGTCCGAAAGACATACCTCCCTGGGACAGTTCGCTGAAACTACTGCCAATACGTTCTGTCACTCCAAGCAGAGCATTGACATCAGGCATTTTCAGTTTACTACATATACTTCCGAACCGGGAAGTTGTCGAACAAGCTGATTTTGCCGATTTATCAACGCTATCAAACATCTTCTTGACATTGCCTAATGCGCCCGAAGTGTTATTTTTCAGGTTCAGAACGATGTCAAATGAAACTTTTTCCATATATTTGCATAGTTTATATAATGAGCTTATGACTTTTATCGGATTTCTATTGGTTGTATTTTTCGGAGGTGGAGCCTTATTGCTGCTTTTCCGCCGTGAAAAATGTGACTTAACCGAAGAGGACATAGATGAACTCATCCACGAACTGGAAGAGGAAAAGAAAGGTTTCAAGTCACATTCCACAGAGCCCTGATCTCTTCGAACCTTTCCTGTGTACTAGGTTCTTCCTCCATTTCCTTTGCAGGCTTCGTATCCCAAGAGAACCGACATACGTCAGTTAATTCCAAACTCTTTTTGCTATAAGGCTTCAGTATGCTGCATGCCAGGAAACGTGCCTGTTCCCACCCTCTGCGCTCTGCATACGTCTCCTTCTGTTGCCAGGCTTCGAAGACGGAGGTAAATTCCAACGGGGTGAGACGGCAGAAGTCATTCAGACACATCCCGACACACCCCATCGCCAGTCCCATCAGAGATTCAATCGTTACGCTTTCGTCCCCTTCTTTTTTTTTGATTCATCTTCTTCTGACGCGATGCCGTTTTGAAAGGCGGTAAAGTCTTCCAGGTTGATGCCGTCAGCAAACTGTTCGAAGGTCAGCGCAAAGTCGATTTTATCAGCACGGCAAGCACTGCGGACGCAACAATACATGAACATGGTCAGCTGCTCCACATCGGCACCGATTTCGTTTACATCCTTGCCGGTTTCGCGTTTGAAGTCGATCATTGCCCCCATGGTCACACGCGAGGGATATTCTTCTGTACAAATGATTACTTTATTCATTGGATGATACAATTATTAAAGGTGATACATTATCCTTGTGGAGCCACAGTCTTGGTCTCAACCGGACCGGAGTTTTCCAAAGAGATAGTATAGGTAGAGTCGTCATCCGAAGGAGATGTCTCTTCCAGACTTGTGATAAGGAACTTTCCTTCACGGTATTTCGTCTTTTCCTCTCCACGTAGCGCATAACGTACCGTCACAGGTTCGCTCTTTTCCCAAAGTTCCAGTAGTTTGTCATACCCCATCTCATCTCCATAGAACCGGAATCCTTCCGAACTGATTTCGACGGACAGACCGCTCACTGATTTTTCTTTCCACTTGCCGGCATTAGCCGCCTTTGCCTTTTCTGCCAAAGTCGGCTTTACTGCACGCTCTTTGGTTTCTGCCTTATTACTGATGGTACAAGTCTTTGAATGCCCCAGTGGAGAAAAAGCTTCTTCAACCATTAATCCGACAAGCATGTCACTGCCATGCACATATCCTAGTTCTGCCATAAATTTCTTTATTATTTAATTACGTTTCAATCGCCGTTTGATCACTATTAGAACAAGTACGGCAACGGCCATCCGTCCTGTCCATATCTGGAACCACTGCCATCCGGTCGGTTCCTTCACAATCTGCGGAGGAGGTTCTTCCACTTCCTCACCAGTCTCGTTGCGGATGCGTGTCAGTTCTTCATGAAGGTAAATTACTTCACGTGCCAGGCTGTCACAAGTGGCGCTAACCTCTACTGAATCTTCCGATACCCGCGTCACCTTGACAATAGCCTGTCCACTGCGGACGCTAAAGCCTGTTCCTACCGGTATCGATTTCAGTGTCCCAGTCGGAAACACCGTTTTTGCAATGCTTGGAGGTACCGGCTGCTGTATCAGAGCGAATCCTCTTGCGCTGTACAGGCTGTCTAGGGAGGTAGTCTTCTCCAGTCTTTTCGGGCTTTTGCAACTCATCACGCACAGGGCAGTTAGTAGCAAAACGACAACTGCTAGATCTCTCAACAGCCCGGCGAAGTTTCCCGAGTTCTTTTCGAATCGCATTTATTTCTTGCTTTAAAGGTTCCACAATTTCATCCATCAGGATTTGCATTGCTTTCTGAACGTTGTCCAGTTCGCTGCCACGGGTGTTTACCTGTGCATCACGGACTTCCGCCTTCAGCTTTTCTACCTCCTGAATGTATTTCCGTCTGTCGGTATACATCCTGAATCCTCCGTAGGTGATGATAACCGTAAGGATACCACAGACCAGCTTCATGTATTCAAGTGTATCCATTTTATTCCTCCTTAACTTAGAGTAAGTCCCATCCTGCCTGTACGTCTTCCATCACCGCAGGAATGCCATTTTCTACTTGTGATATGGCAGCTGCAAAGGCACACATGGTTCCCCTGTCGTTCACATCAGGAACATAACTGGAAGGTACCTGCATTTCACTGCATACCCGGCTGATATAGCCCGAGGTATTGTTTTCTACAGATGGTGCCCAGCGGTTGATGAAGTCCGATATCGTGCGGCATCCGTTCAATTTCCGATAGTTCTGCAATAGCTTGATCATGGCACGGTAACCGTAAGCCATCGTCTTGAATTGTTTGAAAATACGGTCGGTAGAGGGAACAATCTCCCCTTGCCACACGGTCTTACTGTTCCGGATGTTACCGGGATTATTATTTCTCAATCCCCTTGTCATCATCTTCCTGTTCAGCTTCAGGTTTCTCAGCTTCAGTCTTTGCTGTTTCTGTCTCTGCTTCCTTAGTTTCTTTCGGCAGTTTGGGAGTTTCCATTTCCTTGACTTTAGCAAGTTTTCGACTTACCAGATCATCAGCGCGTTCCTTGTCTACTTCCAGCTCTGTTCCTGTCGGATACATGGTCTTGTGGTCGAACTTGTCCTGAAACTCCTCCAGGACAATCACCGTAACTTTTTCTTTCTTTGCCATCGTCTGTTCTCCTTATCCTTCAACAGTTGGCTTGAACGCACCGTCAGCACGCCAGTCGAGTGCGATAAATTCCTCACCGAAGCCGATTTGCGTATCCGCCTTCATCAGCATCTTAAAGAAATAAAGCTCGCTGGCATTCGCCCACTTGTCAATCTGAATCACGTTTTCGTCGTTCTGCAGATTGACGGCAGCAAACAGATTGCCATTCATGCCACTGTCACAAATGGTGGCTACCATCAAGCCTTCCGGCCATTGCGTCAACACTTCAAACGGAATGCCCTTGTAACGTTCCTGATTGATGTCCGTAGGAGCCGCACCTTTATTCGCTAGTTGCGTCAGTTCGTCATCATACGTGTCAAAGTCCGTCACGCTCATCAGGATACGTAGGTTGGGGTTATTGCGCATGGTCACTGGAATCACTGTACGCAGTTCTTTAAGGCGTTGCAGCATCGTCGTTCCCACGGTTTTCACTTTCACGATATCCGCGTCTTTGGCAGCCTGTGTCAGGATACCGTCCATCAACAGCGCATCGTCCGAACCGTCTGCGTATGTGCCATTAATGTACTGGTAGCCCAGTTCGTGCCCTACCTGTTTCAGCAGTTCCTGCAACAGGATATTCTGCACATTGCCGGGCAACTGGCGGAACACCAGGTCTCCCGAAGGCTGGAACGGACGCCAGATATGTTCGAACGCGCGGGGATTGAAGAGCGTAAATGCCATCATATCCTTAGGTGTCAGTTTCTTTTCACTATAAGTAAAGTCCCCCTTGCTGTCAGCTTTCGTAGGGTCTTCTTTTCGTTTTTGCAACATCTTTCCCGCCTTGACGCGTGGAATGCTGATTGCGCTGTTCACTCCGGGGATAACCATAATCAGTCCCCTGCTGACCAACTCATTGCCTGTAGTGGCAAGGGTCAGTACATTTTCCAGCACTTCGCCGGAATAGTTGGTAGTATTCAATCCTTGAATTGCCATTGTCCTTGTAAGTTATTAGTTGTTAGTATTTAACCTTCTGTCTCCCACGTATCTGCGGGGCACTGCCGGCACTGCGTACGCTGCTCCCGACATTCTTGCCAAAGTAGGACGAACCGCCCAATTTGGCATTCTTTGGATTTTTAATCGGTATCATATCTTTGCGTATTACAGGTTATTTCCGGATGTTCTCACGTATTTCCTTCTGACGTTTTTCCCAAGGACTTTCACCGGCTTGCGGTTCTTGGTTCTCAAACTTGTCTTTCAGCAGCTTCTTAGGCTTCATAGCCTTCAGTGCAGTCAAACCGTTTTTGAAATCAGCCTTCAGAAGGTTCTTATAGGTATCTTTCTGATCGGCACCAATGCGCCCGTCTGTTACAGCATCCGTTACGGCTGTCTCAATCCGTTCTTCTTCCTGTCGGCTGAGCTGTTCTTTCAATTCACCGTTCTCCTTTTCCAGGTCATCGGCTTGGTCCGCTTTCCGGGCAGTCTCACCAAGTATGGACATCACTGCCGCTTCATCCGTACAGTTGGCAAAGCGGGGAATCTTTTTAAAGTCTTCCAATTTCATCTTATCTGGGTTTTGTGGCTGTTGCTCCAGCTCCAGCCGATTAGTAAATATGCGGTATATGTCATCTGTGGTACTTCCATCGGGTACCGCTTCCACATCGTAGATTGCGTCAATGAGTCCGAGGGCAAGAGCTTCGTTCGCCTTCAGCCAGTGGTCGGTACCATCGAAATAGGCTTTCTTCACTTCTTCCTTATCCCTGCCGCAACGTCCGGCAATAATTTCTGCAATGGTATCCTCCAGACTTTCGATCGTAGAGATCATATCCTGAAGATCCTTTTTGTTACCGTAACATCCACCACTGACATTATGCAGCATCATGCGGGAATAACGGCTCATTTCCACCCGTTTTCCGCACAGAGCAATGACTCCCGCAATGCTGGCGGCAATACCGTCTATATAGATAGTGACGTTACTCTTGCATTGCCGTATAGCGTTGAAAATGGCAATACCAGGATAGACATCGCCACCAATAGAATTGATCCGGATATTCAGGTTCTCATAGCTGCCGTCCATGTACATCAGTTCGTTCACGATGTCACGGCTGGCTATCTTGCCGTCACCGCCTTCGTCACTGATTTCTCCGTAGAGCAGCAGGCTGGCAGTCTTTTCGTTCAGTATGGATTTAAAAAGAATCATATTTCAGCATTTAGGATATAGTGCCGGACAGCGATGCAATTTACGTCTCCGGCTTTGAATCGGTCACAAACTTATGGTGACAGGGGCAACCGTACAAAAAAGTGTGTAACGCTTGCGGGCAAGTATGCAGGCGCTGTGGCATTGTCTGTAACCTCTTCGCGTTTTTTTCCTGTTCACCTCCGGGATAATGACCTTTGTGTAAATTCTAACGACTTATCATCATGGCAGATTTGACCACACAACAGAAAAAGGGTTATGCCCGCACATTATATCTGAAAGATAACCTGACGCAACAGGAAATTGCGGACAAAGTAGGTGTATCGCGCAACACCATCAACCGCTGGATAGCAGCGGAGAAATGGGAGGAAATGAAGGTAGGCATGACTCTCACCCGTGAACAGCAGGTGGCCAGTCTGCACCGGCAAGTGGCGGAGATCAACCGTGTGATCAGTGAGCGTGAAGAGGGAAAGCGTTATGCCAATGCCGCCGAAGCCGACACACTGAACAAGTTGGCGACGGCCATCAGGAAGATGGAGACAGATGTAGGTGTTGCTGATATTATCAGTGTTAGTATGAAGTTCATCAACTGGCTGCGACCGTTCGATTTGGATAAGAGCAAGGAGTTTCTTCGGTTGTGGGATGCTTTTATAAAGGATAGCTTATGACACAGACGCAGAAAGACCGTGATGCGCTTAGGGAATGGGCAGTCTTCTATGAATCCGGACTTCGCCGCCAGAACTCCGACGTCAACCTGACGCAGGCGCAGATTGCCAAGGACCGTGCCCGTCTGGAAGCCGATCCGATAGAATGGATCAGCTTCTTTTTCCCCGAATACTGCAAATTTGAATTTGCAGTATTCCAGATAAAGGCTATCCGGCGTTGCATCAAACACGAGGAATGGTTCGAAGTATTGTCATGGGCACGGGGACTGGCGAAAAGTACGACGGTGATGTTCATCGTCATGTACCTTGCACTTACGAAAAAGAAGTGCAACGTGATGATGGCTTCCGCCACACAGGACAGTGCTGTCCGGTTGCTCGATCCTTATAAGAAACAGTTTGAAGAGAATGCCATGATACGTGCTTATTACGGTGTGCAGGTGAATCTTGGCAACTGGTGTGCCGAAGAGTTTGTCGCCAAATGCGGGTGCTCATTCCGTGCTGTCGGTGCGGGAAACGCTCCCCGTGGTAGTCGCAACGGTGCTGTCCGTCCGGATGTGCTGCTCGTGGATGACTTCGATACGGATGAAGGCTGCCGGAATCCGGACACGATAGACAAGAACTGGACATGGTGGGAAAAAGCATTGTACGGAACACGTGATACGGCGGTAAAAACACTGATTATTTTCTGCGGAAATATCATTGCCCGTGACTGCTGCGTAGTACGTGCCGGACACATGGCTGATCATTGGGACATAGTGAACATCCGTGATGAAAAAGGATACAGCACCTGGCCGTCTAAAAATACGGAAGAAAGTATTGATATCGCTCTGTCTAAAATCAGTACTGCCGCCCAGCAGACGGAATACTTCAACAATCCGGTGACAGAAGGCGAAGTATTTAAGGAGATCACTTACGGCAAAGTACCTGATCTGAAGAAGTTCCAGTTCCTCATCATTTACGGTGACCCGGCACCCGGTGAGAACAAAAGCAAGAACAGCAGTACAAAGAGCTGTATCCTGATGGGCATGATCGGTCCGAAACTCTATATCATCAAGCCATGTCTGGACCGTGGACTGAACGCAGAATTTATTGACTGGTATGTGCAGTTGCTGGAATACGTGGGCGGAAAAGTTCCTGTGTATTGCTACATGGAGAACAATAAACTGCAAGATCCTTTCTTCCAGCAGGTATTCAAGCCGCTGGTGGGTAAAGCACGACGTGAAAAGAATATTCAACTCTATATTCAATCTGACGAAGCAAGAAAAACCGATAAGGCTACACGTATCGAAGCCAATTTGGAGCCTCTGAACCGGGAAGGAAATCTCATCTTCAACGAAGCTGAAAGAAATAACCCGCACATGAAACGTCTGGACGACCAATTCAGACTGTTCACCCTGCGGTTGAAATTTCCCGCCGACGGTCCCGACTGTGTGGAAGGCGGTTACTGCATCATCAAAAAGAAGATTCAACAACTGGTACCGGTGACTGTGATACATCGTAATGACCGCCGGAACCCCAAACGATTATAGCCATGAGTAAATTTATAACTCCGCAAGATTACGATGCCAGCATCCATCGCGAAATACTGGATGCCCTGACCCGTAATGATGACGCCATCATTGAGATTTGCGAGGACCGTGCCATTTCTGAAATGCGCGGATATCTCAGTGCACGATATGACGCTGATACCATATTCAAGGCCGAAGGCACGGCCCGTAATGAGCTTGTACTGATGATGGCGGTAGATATAGCTGTGTATCACTTGTTCAGTATCCACAACCCTCAGAAGATGTCGCAGATACGTAAGGACCGCTACGACCGTGCAATGGAATGGCTGAAGCAGGTGGCGGCATTCAAAATAACGATAGACGGCGCACCGAAGCTTCCTGAAGAAGAACAGAAAAAAAACAGCCCCTGGCTGATGAGTAGTAACCCTAAACGCACCAATCATTTATGAATATACTAGACAGGTTTCCGGTATTCCGGAACAAAGCCGCAAAAAGCAACAGACGCATCACCGAAGGGAGCAACGTAACCCGTCCTGGAGCAACGGTGATACTGACACAGCCACAACGTTTCGGAATAGGTCTGGGTGACTATATGCAGGCTATCCGCAGTGCTGAAAACGTAGATTTCACACGACGTGTCAGGCTGTATGACATCTATAGTGAAAGCCTGATGGACCCGCATCTGTTCAGCGTGGTACAAAAACGGAAAAGCGGGGTACTGAGCAGGAAGATTGAATTTCGCCGTAACGGTATACCCGATGATAAAGTGAACGAGCAGATATCGTCACCCTGGTTCCTCCGATTTATCAGTGACGCGCTGGATGCCGAATACTGGGGATTTACACTCGTTCAGTTCTATATCAATAAGAAAGGCTGGATAGATTACTTTCTGGTACCGCGCAAACACATAGACCCGGTGCTGCGTATTATCAAAAATCGGCAGGAAGACATTAATGGTGACAGTTTTGATATCTATGAAGATCTGCTGATGATACAGGGCAAAGAACCGCTGGGAATTCTCGCACGTACAGCTCCATACGTCATATATAAACGTGGAACTGTTGGTGACTGGGCGCAATTCTCTGAGATTTTCGGCATGCCGGTACGTAAATATACATACGATGCGGCGGACCCGGAAGCTTTGCACAATGCAATGGAAGCTGCACGGGAACAAGGCGGAGGAATGGATTTCTTTTGTCCGGAAGGATCTAATCTGGAATTTGTGGAAACAGGAAACACAACAGGCAGCAGTGAACTGTACAGCAGTCTCGTGGAACGCTGTAATGCTGAAATGAGCAAGGCTGTACTTGGCAATACCCTTACCACTGAAGCCAGTGAGACAGGTACACAGGCACTGGGCACTGTACATCAGGATATCGAGCAGGAACTGGAAGAGCAGGATGCGCTTTCCATTCTTAACCTGCTGAATTATGATATGACGGACCTGTTCGCAACACTGGGTGTAAATACTCAAGGCGGAGAGTTTGTCTATGTGGAAGAAACGGATATGCAGCAGGTAAAGACTCGCGCCGAGTTATTGGAGAAAGCTGTAACGGTGTTCGGACTGCCCCTGGACGATGACTACCTGTATGAACAACTGAACGTAGAAAAGCCGGAAAACTATGAGCAGTTGAAAGCCGAAATCCAAGAAAAGAAAAAGGCGGATAATCCGTTCGCGCAGATCATACAGCCACAGAACCGGTCTGCCCGTTTTTTCGGAAAAGCCCCGGACAGGGACGGGGCTTCAGACTGGTAATGAATGATCTGTACCGGGATGCCACTGATGAAGATGTAGCCTCTGCTTTTATTTTCGATAATAAAGCCCTGCAACGTGCCCTGAAGCATATATACGAAAAGGACTTTCAACCCATGACGGAGATAGAGGAAAGCCTGTTCAATGAGACTTTCCGCATTTTCACCGAAGCCACCGATGAAGGTATCAGTGAATCCGGAGCAGAACTTCCTGTGGAGTTCCGGCAGAAAATAGACTGGAGCAATGCTGTATTCTCCGCTTTCAAAGTACACCGTATGCAAAACGATATCGCCACACGGCTCTTCGATTCGAATGGTGATCTAAAACCGTTCGAACAGTGGAAAAACGATGTACACCCGATGCTGGATCATCATGTAAAACATTGGCTGCGGACAGAATATGACACCGCTGTCATCCGTTCACACCAGGCAGCGGACTGGCAGCGCTTTGAACAATACGCCGATATCCTGCCGAATATGGAATGGATGCCCAGCACCAGTATAAATCCCGGAGCCGACCATAAAAGTTTTTGGGGAACTATCCTGCCGATAAATCACCCGTTCTGGAATGTTCATCGACCGGGAGACCGCTGGAATTGTAAATGTTCACTGGCTGCTACGGATGAGCCGTCCACGGCCCCCCCTCATGGGGACAATGATCCGAAAGACCAGCCTGCACCGGGACTGGATAATAATCCCGGAAAAGACGGAAGACTGTTCAGCGATACGCATCCGTACGTAACGAATGCCTATGAGGGAGCGAAAGAAGCTGTGAAAACTTTTTTGACGGAAAGATTTATTTAATATACAAATGGATATTCAGGAATTTAACCGTAGGATTCTGCAAAAACAGGAACAGCTTAAGGATCTCGTACGCCGAAAGATGCCGGTCATCGTCGGAAATATCGCCAAACGGCATATTGAGGAAGATTTCCGCAAGGGTGGTTTCACCCATAATGGCTTCCACAAATGGCAGGAGACAGAGCGGCAGAGAAACGGAGGAAAAGGGGCGGACTCCCGGTACGGTCCATTGCTTTCAGGCAGAAACCATCTGTCAGGAAGCATTGAATATACACCGGGCAACGGAACCGTTACGGTCTTCACCCGAGTGCCTTATGCCGGTATACACAATCAGGGTGGTATGGTACAAACTACCGTCACTCCAAAAATGCGACGCTTTGCTTGGGCCATGTACTACAAAGCCACCGGTATCAAACGGAAAATGAAACATGGCGGGAAAGCTCGTAAACAACGTGAAGAGAATGCCTCTAAAGACGCGCTGAACTGGAAACGTCTCGCCCTGACGAAAAAGACTAAGCTTACCGTACGCATTCCCAGGCGCCAGTTCATGCCATCTACACCCGGAACGGAACTGACAAAAAAGATAAGCGATAAGCTACAGCAGGAAATTCAAAAGATTATCAATATTTAAAAGCAGCATTATGGAACAACTTTTCAAAGACCTTCAACAACAAATAGCCGGCAAGATGGGTGATGTAATTACCCTCATTGACGAAGACTGCGGACAACTGGAAGCACTCACTAACGGAGAGGATCAGTATCCGGTAACATTTCCCTGTGTCCTGATCAGCATTCCTCAAACCACTTGGGACAATATCAAGAATGGTCTCCAGCACGGAAAGACTATTCTCACAATCCGGTTTGCTTTCGACTGTTATGATGATACTCACTATGGAAGTACGCAGGAGCAGCATGTCACCGAACGTCTCACGCTGGCAAAGCGTTTAAACTCTTATCTGCACGGCTGGCGGTTCGACGGATGTGATACCGTCCTGATACGTCGGACCAGCCGCCAGTTTTCATTACCGGGAGGTATTAAGGTTTATGAAACGGAATATATTACTACGGTATCGGATGAGATTCAGAACAATGAAAGCTGACGTTTCAGTTCATCCTGTTGACGAATAATGCGTGGATCGGCACTGGCGTTGATGATATTGTAGAAAGTCTTTTCGCAGATAGGATAAAGAGGCCAAATATATCTACGAAGGATTTCACGGTTGCTCAGACCGCTCCGTGCATGTTCATCGTAAATGCGGAGTATCTCGCTTACCTTATGAGCATAGCTCCGTCCTATGATTTTTGTCCGATTTTTCTTCATATCCCGCTAAAACTGATTGATTACCTGATACAAAAATAATGATAATAGCATTCGGGCACAACTAAATCTGCGCAAAACATGCTGCACTAAAGAAAAAGAAAGCCGCTACATCCATCTTGCAGCGGCTTTCTTTTATCTGACTACTTCTGTTTCCATTAATTTCAGAATCTTATTAAACTTACTTTTACTCATATTGACAGGTCGAAAAGATTCTTTTACGCATTCAAATGGACGAAAAGAATGTTTCAGTGTTTCTTGGGCTTCTTCTCTTGCTTTTTGAGCACACATTTCAATATATTCTTCATCTGTCAAAATGAATCAAACTTTTGCAGATACTATTGACTTCTTCGTGCTTAATAAAATTTATTTATTGGTGAATTTATGTCGCCAAATAAAAATGTTGGTGTAATATACTGGTGTAGGACAAAATTATTCCGATGCATTAATTTATATTAAAGAGAAGGGATTTGATATGTGGATAAAGAAAAGATTAAAAGAAAAAAATGAATTACGTGAAGATTATCAGATTGCCATATCTGAACTATTGAAAAAACTATAGAATGAGTTTAGAAAAACTTTGGGTACTAAATAGAAAACGAAATGTATAATAAATCTTAGGTAAGTTCTATATTTAGAGGTGGCATAGTTGGTGCTTCTCCTTCTTTAATAATTAGGTAAGAAGGTTTGGTATATTTTAATAATTCGAGATATAGTCTGTAGAATGGAATGATATATTGTCCTATTTCAGGTATGGTAACTTCGTTTTTTCTATTTAGGTATAAAGTATTAATGGCCCAAATGAACTGACAATTATCTATTTTAGCAATAATATCTATTAAGTGTTCGTCTTCAAAAGTTATAATTGGAAGGGATAAAAAATATTCAGCCTTTGATTTTATGGAATCAGTATGTAAGTTGATAAATGCCATTTCACTATAACCTCTAAAATCTATAATAGGTTCAGTTTTAGTTTCATATCTAAACCAAAAATCAGTCTGAATATCTCGTATTTCTGTGATTTGATTAAAGCCTGATTCGTTAATATCTGAATAGTACTTTTCGCAAGAGTTTATAGAATATGATGTTGTGAAATAAGCAATTATTTCTTGCATGTTATTAACTATAAAGTTAAGGAGATTTTGATTTATTAATCTGGTAGCTTTTCGTTTCTTTTTTTCGGGTATTACAACTAAAAGGTAGTAAAATAGGGTACTTGTAATAACTCCAATGCTTAGGTCTACGCTTAAACTGTTTATTCTATCTATCTTGTCTACAGGATAGTCGCATTCAAAAGATGGAATCCAACTAAAAACAATTTGGATCAATAGAATTATTGAGACGATATTAAGTATTGCTAAAATTATATGCAGTTTCTTCATGTTTAGATTTTAATAAAAATGGCCGGATTATTGCTCCGCCCGGGCTGGTGCAGAAAGTGGGAACATTACTTCCCTCACTCTTTCCACAATGCAAATGTATGAAATATCTCTGAAAAACAAAAGGTTATTCATACTTTTCCTTTCTTCTTAATTGTCCTAGCCGGATGGTGCACTTATCGTTGCTGTACGGCCTTTCCTCTAGGTGAAATTTAGACTTTAGATAGCCGTAGCTATTCCTAGTTATTCAGCAGAGAAAGAGTCGTAAATGGCAGCTTGTGAACCGAAATAGAAATGCTTTTCTGTTTTTTCCATCGACTTCTATCGGTTCAGAGAGTTCTACACGATAAACTTTGTTTATTTGCGTCATAGTCTAGTGATTTAGTGAAACCTGTTAATACTTTATATGCATTTTGAAGTTGATGTACATACTTTATTTCACTGAAACCTACTGGTTTATTGCTATCATTTAAATACTCTATATAGCCAGCAAATATTTGAGCTCTTAAGCCATATACACTAAAGTCTTCGTCTAGTATGTTGTTTATACTTTGATTTGATAATGGTATTCCTGTTATTTCATCAATTGTAACAGCCATCGGATAGTTCTTACCATCTTCATAGTATATACATGGTTCGCTTTCACTTGAAATGATATCTATAATTGTTATCACTTTGTCTTTTAAATAAACGCTGTTTCCAATGCCTAATTCTTCTATATGTATCATATTCCATTTTTTTGCAAAATTAGTTCAAATATAAAATCTCTGATAGAAATTTTCCAAATTTTATTTAGGTAGCCCGAAGGCTACCGATTAAACATCACCCCACAATTTAACTGCAAAATTATTTTTTGTTAAATTATTTTCTTTTACTCAATCTTATTCCGATAATTTACTTTTATGTAGCAGAAACCAATGTCTTTAATCTCACCGAATATAAAAGTATCTGATAGCCAAAAGGGATTTGGAATTTCAAATATTCTCATTTAAATTGTTCAGGTTCAAATTATCGAACCGGTCAGAGACAGTAATCAATGCATAATCAGATTCGCTTCAGGATCGTTGGAGGATATATTAGTTGACGAACATTACGATGCTTTGATAAGAAAAATAGGTATGATGTCTGAACATTAAAAAAAGAAAGCCGCTACATTTTATACTTGCAGCGGCTTTTCTTTTATCTGACTATTTCGGTTTCCATTAATTTCAGAATCTTATCAAACTTCTTTTTACTCATATTGACAGGTCGAAAAGATTCTTTTACCCGTTCAAATGGTTGGAGTGAAGATTTCAAAGTTTCTATAGCTTCATCCCTTGCTTTTTGAGCACACATTTCAATATAGGCTTCATCCGTCATATTATAATCAGTCACGGTGTCTGTTATCGTTGAGAATCGACACAAAAAGCCATTGGGTTGTCTTGATATAAAACTCATATTTTACTTTTTTTGATTATACTTTTGCAAATAGCATAAAACTAAGCACGAGTAAAACTAACGTAAGGATAAGATTAGCAAACAAGAATACTATTAAAGATTTATTCATCTTTACATTTTCTGCCTTTAATCTCATTGTTTCAAGCTTATCAAACATAACAGCTTCTAATAATATAGAAAGCTTTTGTTCAAATGACTCTGCACAAGCCATTTTAGTTCGCAAATTATTAAAATAATCATCCATTTTTACAGTATTGTGTTTACTTGAACGTTTGCCTGATGGCAGGCAAACGTCCGGTTATTACTTTCTAAAAAACATATCTCCGCTTATTGATCTTGCTGTATCATCATTCGTCAAGCGAATGTACCTGAAGAAGTTTTGTTCAGTCTTATGACCTGTAAGTCGCATTATCTCCAGTGTTTTCATTCTTCCTGTCAAATAAAGGTTTGTCGCGGCTGAACGACGGGCGGTATGGCTACAGATTAGTTCCCATTTCTCTTTTGTCACAGTCTTTATTTTACCCCCTACTGTGTATGAGTAGGTAATCTTATCTGTCAATCCGATTTCGCGCATGATCAGTTTAAGATATTTGTTAAAGTACTGAATGCAAAGTCCGTTAGGGATATTACCACCATACTTGGCTATAATCTCGCGAACATAATCATGCATTGGAACCTTTACAGTGACATTGGTCTTCTTTGTACGCTTCACGATAAAATCGTTCTGGAAGTTGTCCTGCGTCAGCGTTGAATAGTCCGAATAACGCAATGCTGTCAAGCAACCAACAACGAACAGATCACGTATCTTCTCCTTCGCCCTTCTGCTATCCTGTTTCCTGAACTTATAATAATAGATGCGCGTAATCTCATTCATGCTCAAGAAGACTGCAAAAGTATCTTCCAAATGCAAGTCTATTTGATTATAAGTAGGGTCGACGGCATAATTGTACTGTGAAGCCTTGCGAACCATAGATTGTAATTTCATAATGTAACCCACAATCGTGTTATGCCGTAAACCAACATTCTCAAGGTAAATGATAAAATCTTCAATGAACTCTTCTGTGACGGAATTGGTGAATATGTCACAATCGTATTCTGCGGAGAAACTGTTTATATGTCCTATCAGGGCACTGTAAACTGCTAGTGAGTTTGACGGCTTGCGCCGTGATTTCTTTTCAACTGTTTCCCGGATAAAGTCTGAAAGATAAATTCCTTCAAGAGGCTTCGATTGCCGGAAGTGATTGATATAGTCCTTTCTTGGCTTTGCCTCACGGACCAAATGTGATACTGCTAATACTGCTTTGGTTATTCATTTTTATGTCATTGGTTATTCTTCTTTCTTATCCGGTATCCACTTTGTGGTTACCACCGCTTTTAATCTTCCACTACCTCCACAGATAGGGCACGTATTTATCACTGTTTCGTTACGTTCTCCCAATGCAATAATCCAACCGTTACCGTAACATTTACTGCACTCGAATCCAGTAAATGTCTCCATTTCATTAGGATGTTCCTTTGATAATAAAGGTGGAGTAATCAATAAGGTTTGTTGTTTCTTGCTCATAAAACCTTCAATTTTCGTGCGACATCTGTCAGCAGTTGATCAAACGCATCATTATATCCAACTTCATATTCCGCCGTTACAGGAATCATTCCCGTGTGATCTTTCCGATGGATGATGAGCGAAATCGGAAGTTTGCTCTCATAAACTTGTGCCACCAAAGCGGATGCCAACGGTGGCACAAGTATCATTTCTTTAGTTCGCTTTTTCATCCTTGAACTCAGACTCTTCTTCCGGTGCAGTATAAGGATAGACATCCATGATAGCCGTCTCCGTCACCGATGAAACTTGGTATTCCGCCATCGTGCCTTTCATTCCCGCATCGAGATTCTTCTTTGCACGCCCCAAATCAGAAGCCTGTACTAATACATTAGTAAAGGTACGTTTCTCTGCTCCGCTCTTTTCATCTAATGTGATAAAGCTTAATTTGCATTTGAACCAAATATCGTCAGCTTCATCATCACTTGGAAACAGTTCACTGTAATTTACCCGCTTGATATCCGATACGGTGAATTCTCCGGATATGAATGGAGTCATCTCTTCGATAATTCGTGCTTCCGCTTCTGTAAAACTGAGAGCATCTACCAAATAAGGTTCCGTTACTTTCTTCTGCATTCCGTTCTCCACCACTTTTTCGTAACGGATACGACATTCAAACCATGTGTGCATTGCCATAATTGTAAGTTGTTTAATTGTTATTTAAAATAGATTGAAACCAGTATTCGTCCGGAACGCTTGATGAAAATTACTCTTTGCTCTTCTTCCGTCACCAGTTCCGTTGATACTTCACTTTTTACAGGAAGAGATTTCAGATCATCTTCTATCGCCCATTTCAGATAGTCAAATTCGAAAGCGGAACCGGTGGGAAAAAATTCATTGATCTCTTCCAATGTGATGTCTGTAATGTATTTGAGCCATGCCGGCATCTGTTCGCGTCGGAGATTACTCTTATAGACAAATTTCATGATCTTTCAGGTTCCTTGTATTTCCATCCATTCAGCCGATAACATTCTCTCCTTGCTTCCTCCCTAGTGGAAAATTCCGCCACCTTATCACCTGTACTGATATTCCCGGATTCCGTCCAATGATAAACTGCCCAGCGACTGTATATGGGAGCATACGAGTATTCAGGCTGGCTGTTCGTTTTCCTTCTTGGGTTCCACATAGAATGATTCATCTTGTACTACAATCATACCACATTTGGATAATTGCTCGGCAACTTCCTCCTTATCACGATCAGCAAGAAGACGATCCTTTGCCAGTTCCTCGCTCACCCGGATATAACCGGGAAGAAATTCCTTCACTAGATTGGTGACAGATGCCCAGGTAACCCCTTTAACATTCTTAAGTTTGGGAGTTCCTGTACGGAAACCGAATGTCCCATGAGCACTTTCGTAACTTTTACGTTTGGAGAACAACTCTTCACGATGTTCCGTAGCAAATGTCTGCATGATCTCAAAATTCTTTTCCCGGATAGCCTGTTGTTCGGCTAATATATCCGCATATTTGTCACGAATACGGGTTATCTCCATATCCATTTTACTCTGGATGTTCTGCACTTTGGCATCCGCCGTTGCAAATTCACTGAAAGCGATTTCCGCCTGCTCCGATGTTATGCCGGAGATCACTACTTTTTTAACTCTAGTCTTTGCCATAAAACTTGTTTTTTTGATAGTTTATACTATGTTGATTCAGTACTTTATATTAAATCTTTCGCTGCCGCCCGGTCCGGGACGACGCTTCTTTTCTTCTTCCGTCAGTTCTGAGGAGGATTTCAACAGGGCAAGACGGGTACGGTTCATTTCGATACGGGTGTTCAGATTATTCCAATCCTCCAGCAGCTTGTCTGACTCTCTTGAATGTTCTATCAAGTCACGTTCCATCAGAGTATCAAAGATGGTACTCCATCGTTCTTCATCCCTTCTGATTTGTAATTCAAGTCTCTGCGCCTCCGACATGGAGTAGGACATGGTGTATTCGGATTCATTTTGTTGTGATATCATGATAGCAGTTTTTATATTTCTGAATATGAGGATTATTATCCAGCTCGCTTTTCTTATAATAGACACGACCTTTTTCACGACAAAAAGAAATAAGTCCTTTTCTCTTCCATATTTTTAGGCTTGTTATGGAACATCCTACATATTCAGAAGCTTGTACTGGTGTAAGATATTCTTCTTTATCAGGCTCTATATATTCTTCCCGCTTCTTACCTTTCTGTGGAAGAACGGTAATCTTTCTAGCAGATTTATCCTTTTTCATTTCATGAATCTGACGCTTCAAGCATTCTACCTGTCCACTTAACTTTTGAATCATTTTCCACATTTCTTCTTGAGTAGGAAGGGAGAGTGTATCTGTGGTGAGTTCTTCCGGATAATTACTGGCATCAGGTATTAACTCTTCCAGTTCTAACTTCCCATATAGATATCGTGCGGCATCACGGGCAGCACAATAAGCCGCTTCATCCCGATTCTCATTAGAAACATTTTGAACGTAACGCTCAAATACGCATATCTCCGTGCAACGTTCACTCAATACTTCTATCTGTATCATACTCAGCTTATCACCTTTCTTTTGGAGAATACCTATTGCCTTATTTATTTCAGGATTCTTTCTCATGATTTTTTGTTTTTTGATTTCTTGTTTTCATTATATACTATCGCCTCCAGTTGCTTTTTGAAAGCCTTCAACTCAGACGGATACATTTCAGACACGTTCTTTCGCGAGACGCTTTTGCTGCGGGCAAACACATTCAGCTTAGCCACATTCATTTGAAATTCTTCCTGTGTATCATTTGTGTATCCCTTATTCAGGAAGGAAATCTGAAAAGACAGGCAGAAAATTGCCTTCACTAATTTCTTCGCTTCCTCACGTGTTTTATCCGCCTGATCTTCGTTGAGCGACGCGAGCAGTCTGCGGGCTTCATCGAAGGAAAGCTCTTTACTGCTCCGCGTACGTCCGTCCGTGAACAAAGCAATATAGTCATGACGTTCATCATCATCCATTCCGATCCGGCGGAAGGTGGCGTGCAGCGCTTTCAGTTGCTGCGGGGTAATGGGTTTATGGGTTATTGTTCTCATCTTCTATTTCATTTTCATCGTAAATGTCTTCTCCACGGAATTTCCTTGCTTCTTCGGGCCAGATATCGAACGTCTTTTTGGGACCAATGAAGCGCCCTTTAGAGAAAGCCCGATAGCCTTCTACATAGATTTTAAGCGAAGCATCGAATGCAACCTTCTTGGCGCTCCGTCCATCCGGATTCTTACCACTGGCATGACTGATGAAGATAAGCAGCTTATTACGATGCTGTTCTTTGAACTTGATATATTGCGCATAAGTCATCTGCGTGTACTGAAAGCTGTCTATCACTACAAAATCGGGCGCTTTCTGGCGTTTCATACGCAGGCTTAGCTGATCCAGTGGTTCGGCATCCAGCAGTAGGAAACGTCGGTTCACCTCTTGCATATTAAAGCGTTTCAGCGTGTTCTGCATGGTCAGGCAGGTACCTTCTTCCAGGCTGTCGTATGCAACGCGCCCGAAACGGCATAACTCTTTGCAGAGTTGCATCACAAAGGATGTCTTTCCATTTCCGGTATTTCCCCAGATAAACCATACGCCCCGGCGTTCGGGAATACCGAAAGCATCATACCAGGCACCTTCGAAAGGCAGGGTTTCGAACTTCATGTTCAATACTTCCCGTACTCCTTTAGCGTTGCGTTGGAAGGTTTTAGCTCCCTCATTCTTGGTTTTTCGTGCACTGTCGTTTATCATTACAACCTCTTCGCTCATACTTGTTTTCCTCCCAATCTCTTGGCTTCAAGAATTCGTTTACAAGCATGTACCACACGTTTGACCCGGCGCAGATCATATTCACCTTTTTCTGCTTCACGCATCACTCGTTTGATTTCTGTGGGTTCGGTCAATCCATTTGCCTGACAAATGGTATATACGTCCTGCTCGGTGGCAACGTTTATGTCGAAGAACATACGCCCGATACGGCTGTTGATTTCCTTATAGCCTTTCTTGTTGTAGCGAAGGCCATTCTCCAGTCGACGTTTAATATAGTCGGTAGAGAGAAATATAATTCCACTTTTATTCTCCAGACGGTTATAGATACTGATGAAGTAACTGAAAACAGAATCCGTTAGTTTGTCACCTTCATCGAAAATGATGAGTGGATTGTTGAGAAATGCAATCATGGAAACAGCGTATTCCAGTACATCCCGCAGGTTTGTACCATCTATAGGTGCACCTACTTGTTTAGCGATTTCACGCACAAAATCACTCTTCTTCATATCTTCCGAACAAAGAATATAGAAGACATTACGATGCGTACGACGGTATTCGATAGCGGCGGTAGTCTTTCCGCAACCGGCATCACCCACTACCCAGGTCGCATTTTTATATGCTTGCGCATCCGTCATAGCAAAAGTTATGCGCTTGAAAGCATCGCTTTCGGTCAGTGTCCAGTGTTCCATACTATAGCCAATCTGTGCGGCTATCCGACAGAACATATCATCACTGATATTCGTATATCTGGAATTACATATTTGGGAGACAGTCGCGGCACTGACACCATTCAGACTTTCGCTGGCGCGGTTCTGTGATGGATAATTGCTGCAATACTCTATCAACGCGTCACGAATAGCGTCTTTGTTCTGTGTAACAAGCTCTTTCATTGTTTTGAAGGATATTTAATTGATTATTGAATACTATTTAATTAGTGCCTAAAAAAGATTGGTATAGTTCCGCGTCTGTCAGACCGGATACTTGTTTAGTATATTCTCCCACAGAAGCAAGACCTACGGATTCCTCTTCCGATTCATGGGTCCCCGGTCCCATACCCTCAGGATATTCTACCGGAGGAAGCAGCTTTTCGTCGGCATATTCCTCACGCAGCCGTTCCATGCTTTTTTGTGATTCACCGACAGGAATAGGCATAATGAGTTTCGTATAGGCTTCGCTCATACATTCTTCAAGCAGCAGTTCCTCACAAGCAATATAATGACCAGCCAAAGCACGTTTGTTGGCATGTATCTGTGCAAAGAGGCGTTCGCTGTCCTCCTTTGTGCGTTCGGCAGTGCCGCGACAAACGACAATCTTTGGGGTAGCCGTAGCGGCATACTTCAGTTCACCCTTGGCACCAACCTCCCATAGTTCCACGGCAGTCATATCCTGGGGGTCATACTTATAGCGGAAACTGTTACCTATATTCTGCATATGGAAGTTCATATCTACCAAACCGTCTTCTCCATAGACCATATAGCGGTATTCTCGTTTGTTGCGTTCAAAGATGAATCCTTGCTTGCAGTACCTTACACTGTCTTTGCTCAAAAGTTTGAAAAGTTCCTGTACTTCAAAGTCGTCCAGCGGTTCGGCATTCGGGCTGCTGAGTGTGGTGTACATCTCCATACGGGTCATACCAGTTTCCGAAGTCGGATGCAACATGTTATTCCATTCTTGACGACACTGGAGATATTGTTTTTTCACTTCTTCCAAGGTTGGAAGTTGGGAGATGTTTTTCATAATCAGATCTACATTGACATGGCTATTCTCTTTTACAGCGGTAACATTCTGCCCTGTATAATTAAATAGTTTGTGCATAACCTGCATTTGGAATCGTCCGAAAGCACTTTCAATTGTTTTTGATTGTCCATTGTGAGGCATCGTGGTTTTGTGCAAATGACAGATTCTTTTAAAAAAATGTTGCGCTTCAGGTTTCTTGTGTCCTCCCTGGTTATCTGTTACAATTTCGTAAGGCTTTACCTGCCACGTCTCCAATGCCATACGATAGGCTTCATACTGGGTGAGAAAATTTTCAGCACCGAAGCTGTAACCCACGAATACTTCCGTACAGGCATCCATTACTTCATAAACATCAATAGTACGCGCTACCATGCGTTTCTGTTTACTATCGTATTCTTTATAGTAGAGGTTCAACTTCGTACCATCACCATACCACAACGTATTCGGCATATCAGGAAGCTTGGTGTCAAACAATGGCATAAACTCATTCTTGAAAGCGATCTCACCATGAACGACGCCATACCACCACAGTTTAATACTAGTCTTATACAGGTAATTAATGACCGTCTGGGGAGAGGCTATCGGTTTCAGTTTATCTTCTTCGCGGATGATACGCGCATTCCGTTCCTCCACGATTCTGTTGAACTCCTCGAATATCTGCGTGTCGGTATATACCGGAAACTTGCTCCGTTTCAGTTTCAACAGGATGCGTCCTTCTCTCGGTCCCACCTTTCGGGCGCATTGATTTCCGGAATTACCATTTACAAGAGCCACATAACCCTGTTCTTTATAAGCTGTGTACTTTTCTATCAAGCGACTTTTAGGGAGAGTGTGCCCGTATTGTTCACGAAGGATTTCGCAAAGCTCTGTAATCCGCTCGCGTATCATCTTATTATACTGACAGCCACATTTACCTTGGGCGTCGCGCATACTCATTTCCTTTGCCACCATAGCATTCAGAACCTTGGCGTTCAATACATATTCCGCCTGACGTTCCAGCGAAATCTTCGGAACATATTTCTTGTAGAAATCAACAGCCTTGCTGTCACTTTTTAATCTGGCATCCATAGGAGTTATCTGTTTTTGTATATACTTCTTAGCATTGGGATACTGGGCATCGTATGCTGCGCGAATGGCATCTGTCAGGCTAGCATAAGCAACTAGTGCCTTCCGCCCATTACCGCCTTTCTGCAGAACAAGGAATTTCCTTTCACGAACATACTTGTCAAAATTGGGCTTGCTCATGATTCCGCCTCCTACCAGTTCGTCAAATGTCACACATGGTGTTTTACCGTACATTTCCATAATCAGAAACCTTTTATTTTAATTGAGTGCAAAGTATCCGGCACCGACCCGGAACTGTAAGCTGCATTGCTGCTCTTAAACCGCTGAATAAAAACCTATTCCTATTCATCTCGAACCGGAATAGTTTGTTACATTCATAGCATATCTAATAATATAAAATAGTCATTCAGCCTTCTTTTCCTCTTCCAAAGCACGCCCTAGCAACATTACTATTACTAAGAGCATCAACACACCAGCCGTACAAGCATCCTTAAAAGCTATACCAACTTTATTAGTCAGACCAACGGCCATTATAACTGCTACCACAGCAGCCACATTCTGAATCCATCTAATTGTTTTCATATATTATTGAATTTGAGTAAGTTCAACCATTTGCTTTAACCCATAAAGGACACTCCCTTTGCGCCACTCCAATTCCTTCTCATACCCATCCAACGTCCAAGCCGGATGATATTCATCCAAACGTGTCGAGTTGATCACGACACCATGAGGTTCATAATAACACAGTGTAGCCAAGATGAAAGGAAATGTCACCGCATTACATTCATCACTTAGCGACTCGTCAAAAGCCACACTCCAATAGGAATTCTTACCGCTGCGACTACCCACTGCAGACTGTACGCGCCGGATTGCAAATACAGGAACCCTATTCTCATCGTAGTAATCTACCACTACCACAACCGACTGTGAGTTCACCAAACCGATACATTCTTCTTTCCAGTATATCATAGAATTCTATTTTGAAGTTATTTTCCAAATCTCATCTGGATATACTCAGAGATAGCCGCCATCGTATTAGGCTTCAAAGTCCGGTATCCATTACACTGCATATAGAAAGTTCTCCAAGTAATCACCTTTGATACACTGTTCTTTTGACATAAACTGAGATATACTCCATAAACCACTCGTAAATTGATACTCCCTTCTTTCAGAACAAAGAGGTAATCATCAGAAGAACATTGTTCGCTATTCCTAATTTTCTTAATTAGCTCAATATACTGTTCTTCAGCATTCTTCTTTTTTGGGCGAAATTGACTTAAGATAGATTTATCATCAGACAATGGCTTTGCCATATTTCCGCTAGATAAAATCATGCCACCCTGAGACAAACAGTCTTTAATTTCGTCTTCACTCAATACCTTACCTCCTCTTTTTATTGAGGCATTACATTCTTTTTGTGAAACATTTGTTGCATTTGCCATATTCTTTTTATTAATTTGTGAATTATTCATGGCGCAAAGATAGAGACTATTTTCTATTTATCAAACCAAAAAAGAGAATATTTTCTTTCACATACGCATTTTTATAGACTATATTACGTAAATTCATGAAGGCAATAGATCGTTTATTTCTTTATTTTGAGCACAAAGGGTTGAAACCAACCCCCATAGGAACTGAGTTGGGACTTACTAATGGCTACTTGGGTAAGATGCGCGATAGGCATGGCTCTATAGGTAGTGATATATTAGAGACTATATTCTCTAAGTTTCCTGATTTAAGTCCAGAATGGCTTATTACAGGAAGCGGATCAATGATCAAAAGAGACACAATCACCCAACCGGCTGTTACTCCCAGTGACAATATGATGCAGTTAGTTCAAACGATTGTATCTCAAGCCGAGCAAATAGGTTCACTAAAGAAAGAAGTGGAAATGTTGCAGGACAAAATACAACAACTTCAATCCGATGTCGGCAACTCGAAAGACGATGCTGCCCCCGGTGTAAAGAATGCAATTGCGTCATAGTTTTCGGAGAAGCAATACCAAAATAAAATTATGCGAAACACTATAATATAACTCATTAACACCAAATAATTATGTTACAAGCAATACCTACAAAACATGGAACCGGTATAAAACTTTTCGGTGATTATGGCGACTTAGCAAGTCTTCACGAAACTTTCTGGAAGCTAATGTCTGAATCAAGATTTATTTCACGAAGAGAACGAAATCGCCTACTCACAGTGATGAGTTATGAAATTAGACATGCTTATCAGCACGATAGATTATGCGAAGAACGGTCATATGATGCTGAAAACAACGTTACCTACTATGGATGTTATGTAGACTGGGTAACACTACTTTTCTCAATATCTTGTCTCAGAGATAACGCTGCTTATGAAGAATTAAACGGATTAGACTTGGCAAACCTACACTTATTAGAATATTGGTGCAAAGAAGCTATGTTTGTTTACGATGCGCAAGGAGCAGGAATGCTTCAACACTTTATCAACGCCCGTATACCTACCAATGATGATCTCGTATATCATTTACATCAAGCTGTGGTTAATGAGTTTTATCGAATGAAACCAGGAAAGGCACGATTCAGGAAAATAACTGATTTATTCTATAAATACAGATGGCATGGAGAATGCTATAATCAACTGAAAGCGCATTTTGATTCACTTACCAACGATGGTAAGAACACCGTTTGCGATTACGAATCAAATTATGATGATATTGAAGTAATTTGGTAAATATAGATTAAGTCCGAGTACTACCATTTAAATAATATACACATGAATATTATAACATTAAATATAATAAACAGAGTTTTTCTTATTAAATATCAGGAATCATTAGGTACATGTTTTGCTTTAGATATTGATAATAAGCAATATATAATAACGGCGAAACATGTTATTGCAGGTATAACAGATGGCGAAACCGTTTACTTTGCAAAAGATGGAGGATGGGATTCTTTCCAAATCCACTTAATCGGCCATCACGAAAACAGCGATGTTTCTGTTTTTAGCTTAAATATAGAAATTGCATCGGAAAAGCTGGTAATGCCTGCGAATGATAGTTTTAGTTATGGACAGGATATCAGATTTCTTGGATATCCCTATGGAATGTATGACTACAAACACGGTTTAGCTGTAAGAGGCGGCTTTCCTATTCCACTTATAAAAGCTGGAATAGTTTCATCATTCGATTCTGCAAATCAGAATCTATATATTGATGGCATTAATAATCCCGGATTTTCTGGAGGTCCTGTAATATTTGAGGATTCTAAAACTCATGATTTTTATGTGGGAGGTATTATTTCAGGCTATAGATGTCAAAAGGATAAAGTTATGTTAGGAAAGAATGAAACTGATCTCTTAGCATTTAGTAATAGTGGCATTATTATTGCCACTTCGATTAGAGATGCATTAAGTATAATAGAAGCTAATCCAACTGGATATGAATTGAGTCATTCATAGCTTCTTGATGAAAGAGCTGTTTTATTATTTCATCTGCATAATCATTAGCCAGTTTTATATTATCAATAATGGAGTTTTGAGGAGTAGCAGATATAATGGCTGGCAAAATAGAGAGAACTACTTTTAATTTAGATTTAAAAAGATCTATTTCTGAAAGAGAATATAATTCTTCAATATCTTCTAATATATATTCTCTTCCCTGAGAATCTGAGTAATAGGTATTACTTCCACGTCGTAGAAGATGAAAATTATTAAGATCAATAACTTCTTTTGTTGTTCTTGATATAGTATACATCTTATTATCTCTTTTTATGCTCCCGGAAATATTACCGGGAGCTTTCCATCCAACAATCAATTACCTTAAATCTCCGTACGTTTTCACCCCTCGGACGGAGCACCGGTTAATGGGAACGTTCGTCGCACCTTCAAACATATTTGTGGCAGGAACAAGACTCGAACTTGTGACCTCAAGGCTATAACCCTTGCAAGCTACCTACTGCTCCATCCTGCGATATATAGCGACTCGCACACATTTACCACGCTAAAATACCATTTATATCGCTAATAACCACTATAAATCAGCAATTTACACTATATTTGCAATATTATTACTATCAAAAAAGCTATACTATCCCCCTACAAATCCTCATAAAAACGCCTAAAAACACTACTTGAAAGGAAATATCATACCCCAAATACACCAAAAAACAAGCATAAAAAGTATGCCCAACTTTTTGAAATCAAATATTTCGGACAAATAAATATGCCCAACTCTGTATGTCCAACAGTATGCCCAACTCGCTTTTTAACAAATTAGGAGACACAGGAATAACAGATCAGAAAACATTGTTCGAAATCTATATGATGACTACTTAAACGATCTCTAAAACAGTTCTATCGGTAAGCTATATATAAAAAGAAAGCCACCCAAAATGCCATTATGGCCTTTCTGAGCAGCTTTTATATGTAATCCAGCCTATTTCTTACTCCAATGTAAACCTACAGCCCATTTTAGCCGTTTGAATCCAAGTGCAATGTAACACATTTGCCAGCCAATGTAACAAACCGTTTTATTTTTCAGCTTTCTTCAAATATCGTTTAAACCCTTTATTCATCGGCAGTTCAATACTTTTTCAAGGCCAACGTAACTTACACACATCGTTCTGTGCCCCCTATGTACTGGATGAAGGGAATATCGTTCAGATGGGCGATCTGGGGAATTTCCGCATGAGTCTTAAGACGGCAACGGCTACCGCAACGGAGAAGGAATTCAAGGCATCGTGTATCGAGAAAGGTAAAGTGCTTTTCTATCCGGGAAGTGATCTCCGCAAGTTGTGTAAAACACTGGACTTTGCACTGTATAAGAGTGACGGTAAGCCCGATTCGGGAGACGAACCGTTGCCGGACGATGGTAAGGGCGATCAGCCCGGCGGTGGTTCAGGTGACGATGGCGATGAAGCTCCGGACCCGACTGTTTAATCAATCATTATTTACTATTAAAGATTAAAATTGTATGAAAAAGCAAGTTTGGAAGAATATTCTTCAGTTCATTGTGACAATTGCAACGTCTATCATTTCTGCTATCGGGGTAACGTCCTGTACGGCTCATCTGTAATACATCCGCATGGAAAGTTCTAAAGATGAGTATCTCCCGAGAGAGATTAAGTTGTTGGTGATTCATTGCAGCGCTACGCGCTGCAATGGTTCCTTCCCTGTAGAACGGCTTCGAGAATGTCATTTGCAACGGGGTTTTCGTGATATTGGCTATCATTTTTATATCACCCGGGACGGAGTTCTTCATCATTGTCGTCCCGTCTCCGAAATCGGTGCCCATGTGCGTGGATTTAACAGGCATAGTATCGGGATTTGTTATGAAGGCGGGCTGGATGAAAATGGCAGACCGGCGGATACGAGAACTACGGCACAACGCTTTGCTCTGCTCGATCTGTTGACGATTCTCAAGCATCAGTATCCGGAGGCGCAGATAGCGGGACATTATCAGCTGAGTGCTACGATCCACAAGGCATGTCCTTGCTACGATCCGAGAAAAGAATATTCAGGATTATAAAAAAACTACGGGAGATGGCGAAAGTGCTGCCTCCCGTAGTTTTTTGTTGAATGAATAAAAAAGATTTGGGGTTACAAATCTCCCGGCTTACCCAAATAGTAGGTGATTAACCTTACTTCCCGCACAGAAAAAGCTTTCGTTTTCGGATGAAAATCCGTAGAAAGTATCTCATCCATTAATGGTTGACATCTACGCATCCAGCGACGAAGTTTATTTACTGAAGCGCGAACAGTTATATCAGGGAAATACATTTGGGCTAAGTCTTGTTTATTGTAGCATTTCACTACAAAATCCGGTTGATTCATTGTCTCTTTATACTTGGTTTATAAGCAATAAAGATACAAAATTATTCACCCATTTCCTACGCTTTTTTCATATTTTATTTCAAATTTACTAGTCTTTTCTTTCACTTTTGGTCTGGCCATATCCATAGCCGTAGCCATAACGTTTACCATATCCGTAATGCTTGCCATACTTACCGTAGCCGTAGTAATAACCATATTTTCTCTTCTTCAGGTCTACACCGTTAATGACGGTACAAAGACTAGGCAGCTTCTTCTCAAAAGACAGTTCATTGATCAATGTATATTCCGCCTTATGAGTGT
>OOAK01000492.1_pt1 | contig 38464 bp, 24 predicted proteins | sample 1671811 | NCBI WGS metagenome assembly OOAK01 (sample SAMN06348195, study PRJEB24527) | human gut metagenome | biome: human gut; feature: ankylosing spondylitis patient; material: feces | host: Homo sapiens | place: China | collected 2015-10 | reverse complement strand
AGCACCTGTTTCAGCATCTTTTCCCGGTTCATGCTGTTCACCAGAGCCACTTCCAACCCTGCCAGTTCGATGTTTGCCGGAATCAGGTCAACGCCCTCCGCATGATGCAGAATGCTCTCACCGGGCTGAATGGGTTGGTCGTTCATGGCTTTCTGCATCAGGGTGGAAAGGGTAGTAGGCAGTTCATCGGGCTGCTGCCAGCCCATGCTGATGGTCAGCGACCCCTGCGGGTCGGTATCCACCAACAGAACTTTCTTGCCCTCCATCGCCAGCCCAATGCCCAGATTCTCACAGGTGGTGCTTTTCCCTACACCGCCTTTTTGATTGGTGACTGCGATAATCGTAGCTTTCTTTGCGATAACATCACCCCGCCTTCGTTGAACCACGCGCAAAGTCGTGGTTCGTCTTGTTCTGATAGTAGAGGTTCATGGTGGTGGGCGCATTGTAGAGCATTGCCAGCAGATACTGCTTCATGTTCCGCACCGGGGCGGTGTTTTCTGCCAGAGAATCCAGCACGAAGCGGATGTGGTCGGCATTCAGCTTTTTCAGCCGACTGCGTACTACCTCGGTGGGCTTATCATCTCCGGCGATCCGCAACATCTTGCGTTTGGTGGAACAGGTGTCCACAAGCAAATCGACGATCTGGTAGATGGTGTCCTCCTCGTCCGGGCAAAGCCGGAGCAGAAGGTCTACCTCCAACGCCTGATAAAAATAATCCTCAAGCTGCTCCCGGATGCCCCCGGAATAGATAGGGTCAGGATCGTTCCACTCTGTCTTATTCTTATCAGTCTTATTTGCTTGCGGTTTTGACTGCTCCAGAGTTGCGCTTTCGGCAGCACCTGAATTGCTGTTTGGGCAATTCTGTACTTGCGCTTTGGGCAAGCCGGAGGAAAAGTCCTTGACGTAGATCAGGCTGGGTCTGCCCAGACCACGCCGCTTGCGCTCGATGAGGTCGATGCCCTCCAGTTCCCGGAACAGCTTGACCGCCTTGTGTTCAGCGCAGCAGAGGGATTCCTGCACTTCCCGGACGGTGTAGATGATATACACCCGCCCCTGCTCGTCCAGCCAGCCGTTCTTGACCGACAGGCTCATGCGGTCCAGCAGGATGCCGTATAGTGTCCGGGCATCGGTGGAGAGCTGCCGGAAACGGCGGTCTTGGAACAACGCTTTCGGGATGCGGAAGTAGGAGAACAATTCGCCCGACTGACCATAGAAATAGTCCAGCGTCATTTGGTGTGTCCTCGGATTTTCAACTGTGAGTGCTTGTTCATGTGGAAAACCTCCTCCCTGATTTCTGCAAAAGAAAAAGCCCACCTTCAATTTTGAAAGTGAGCTATGTAAAAGCAAAACGGTAACAGTAAGTGTCGAGTTTCGTACCCAAAAATTCTTGGGTACGGTTCTGGGTACAAAGAGCCGTTTTAGAGACAAAAAGATACCAAAAGTTACGTCAAAGTACACAAAGACACTTTTATGAAATTATCAGATAGTCACAAGATTTCACAAGAAAAACGGGATTTCAAAATTAGCGACGTTCTCATAACCGCTTGGTCCCGGGTTCAAGTCCTGGCTGGCCCATACAAAAAAGAAGCACGGAGGTTTCGGTCTTCGTGCTTCTTTTTTGTATGCCGACTGCTGATTGGCAATCGGTGCAAAAACTATATTCAGGCAAGCATCCTGCCCTCCAGATAGGAGCAGCGGAGGTAGTCGGGATTGTTATAGTAAACGTTGGAATTGAAGTCAGAGATCTCATCCGTGATAAAAGAGGAAAAAATATCCAGAATGCCTTGTGCGGCATCGTCGTTTTTCATAGTAGACAGTACCAAGCCCTGATACAGCATTCCGATGGAAGTAGTCGAAGGAACCGTATAGCGGCATTCCGAAACCGTGTCGAATGTTCCCTCTGCAATCTGGAAGTCCTCGATCAGTTCATCCGAAACCTGCTCAAAGGAAAGGCAGTGGTTGACTTCGGCAAGCCGGAGCTGCCGCTCGATATCGGCTTTGGAAAAGCAAGCGATCACATCCTGCCGATGATTTTTCGTCTTACGGGCAATGTACTCGATCAGACTGCAAACATAGAAAACGTCATTTTCCTGCTTTTCAGTCATGGATATGTTCACTCCTTTCAAACGTCAGGCAACGCAGAGCATTGACGGTAGAGATACCGCTTCCAAAAAAGGGACGTTCCACGGAACGTCCCTTTGATCGCCTGTGCTTACCGGAACACTGCCACGACATAGGCGGTGCCGTTGTAGTCGATGAAGGCCGCGCCCATTTCGTTGTGACCGGCCGCGTCATCCAGCAGCTCTGCCGCCGCGCTGTCGGCCTGCGGCGCATACAGCCAGGCCGTCATGGCCGCGCTGTCATCCAGCAGGAGCGCCACCGTTACATCCTTCGGGACACCATAGCACCCGGACCAGTATAGGAAGTCGTTCAGATTATTCGTATAGCCCATGTTGCCGTCCGCATCCAGCGCCACGGTGTACACCAGATCCAGGCCGCTGACCCGCAGGCTGTCCGGTTCCTGTACAAACCATTCTGCCACCGCTTTGGCCGTGTTATCCAGCTCCTGTGTATGGGCAACGCCCAGCTGCTGCGCCAGCTCTGCGGCTTTTTCAGCGTCCGTGCCGGTGTTCACGCTCCCCAGCCCGCTGCAGGCCGTAAGCACACCAAGCGCCAGCACCCCAGCCAGCAGGCAGACAAGCAGATTTTTCCAGTGTTTCATCTTGATCAGCTCCTTTCACGCTGCATCCGTCCCCGCCGCCCCAGACCGGCAGGGCCTTTTTGTTCATGATATCATGCTTCCGGGCAAAAAACAAGGCCGCTGCCTGCAAACGGCAGCGGCCTTGTCCGGTTTTTACTTTGCGTACTCGACAGCGCGGCTCTCGCGGATGACGTTGACCTTAATCTGGCCGGGGTAATCCAGCGTATCTTCGATCTTCTTGGCGATGGAGCGTGCCAGCAGGATGACCTGATCGTCGCTGATGACGTCGGGCTTGACCATGATGCGCACTTCGCGGCCTGCCTGCACGGCAAAGGCCTGCTCCACGCCCTCAAAGCTGGAAGAGATCTCCTCCAGATTTTCCAGACGCTTGACGTAGCTTTCCACATTCTCGCGGCGGGCACCCGGGCGGGCGGCGCTGATGGCGTCGGCAGCCTGGATGATGAAGGCCAGCGGGGTCTTGGGCTCCACGTCGCCGTGGTGGGCCTCAATGGCGTGGATGATCTGGGTGTTTTCCTTGTACTTGCGGCAAATGTCCACGCCGATCTGGACGTGGCTGCCCTCGATCTCGTGATCCAGTGCCTTGCCGATGTCATGCAGCAGACCGGCGCGGCGTGCCATGGTCACGTTGACCCCCATCTCGCCTGCCAGCAGGCCGGCCACCCAGGCCACTTCCATGCTGTGGGTCAGGGCGTTCTGGCCAAAGCTGGTACGGTACTTCAACCGGCCGATCAGCTTGATCAGGTCCGGGTGCAGGCCGTGGATGCCCAGCTCCATCACCGCACGCTCGCCTTCGCGCTTCATCTGCAGCTCCAGCTCGTGGCGGCACTTTTCCACCGTTTCCTCAATGCGGGCGGGGTGGATGCGGCCGTCGCCGATCAGGCGTTCCAGGGTCATGCGGGCCACCTCGCGGCGGGTCTGGTCGAAGGAGGACAGGGTAATGGCCTCCGGGGTATCGTCGATGATCAGGTCCACACCGGTGGCGGTTTCCAGCGCACGGATGTTGCGGCCCTCGCGGCCGATGATGCGGCCCTTCATCTCGTCACTGGGCAGCGGCACCACGCTCACGGTGGTCTCGCTGCAGTGGTCGGCGGCGCAGCGGCTCACGGCCTGACCGATCAGGTTGCGGGCGATGTTGTCGCAGTTCTCCTTCAGGTCGGTCTCATAGGCGGCAATGCGCACGGCCTTTTCGTGGGTGAGCTCCTCATCCACCTTGTGCAGCAGCACCTCGCGGGCGTCCTCCTGGCTCAGGCCGGCCAGCGTTTCCAGACGCTCCATCTCCTTGGCGCGCAGGGCGTCGATCTCAGCCAGACGGGCGTCGGCCTCGGCGGTACGCTTCTTCAGGTCCTCTTCCTTGCGCTCCAGGGCTTCGGTCTTGCGGTCCAGGGCATTTTCCTTCTGGTCAATGCGGTTTTCCTGACGGCTGATCTCAGCACGGCGCTGTTTGATCTCCTTGTCGGCCTCTGCCTTCTGGGCATCGACCTCGGCCTTCAGCTTGAAGGCCTCGTCCTTGGCTTCCAGAACCGCTTCCTTGCGCTTCTGGTCTGCGGTCTTGATCGCTTCGTTCACCAGGCGGGTCGCCTCGGCTTCGGCGCTGCCGATCTGTGCTTCGGCGGTCTTTTTCCGGTTGTTGTAACCAACAAAATAGCCCGCAGCTGCACCGACAACACCCACGATCAGGGCCACGATCACTTCGATCGCGGTCATCGTGTTCACTCTCCTTTGTTCTGATTTTTCATTCAGGTTCAAACAAGCAGGAGACGCTGTGCGGCAGGCTGTGGGCAACGATCTATAAGGGAGCCTTCCATGCAAAAAGTGACAACAAAAATCACACGCGCAGGCAGACCCTGCACGGGCATTGCGGCTTTTTTCTATCCGGTTCTGGCTTATATAAAACAGGCGCGCTTCGCCTGTGGAGAAACTCCGGTCACGGGGACGACCTGCACACAGCGTCTTTTATTCCATACTACTAATTATATTACGAAACATTTGCACGCTTGTCAAGGGAAAACCGGCTCCCGCCGCATATTTTTTGTGCACATGGCCGATTTTATGCCGCAAAAACCCCGGTGCATCTGCATACACCGGGGCTCATTCTGCATCATTATTCCAGATACATCCTCCGCAGGCGCATCCGCCGGGCGGGAGTCAGGCCGTACTCCCGGGCCAGATACTCCTCCGCGCTACCGCACGCTTCCCGGATGACCTGCAGCACATAGGGTGCCGCACCCGGATCCACGCCCGCCTGTGTGCAGAACCGCATCCGCTTGGACGGGTCGGCGGCGATCTCTTCCGCATGGCCCGCCAGAAGGGCGTCGATCTCGGCCTTGCGGCAGACATTCGTCTGCACAAAGTCCGCGCAGATCGTCTCGTCGGACGCACCCAGCGCCAGCAGGATCAGCATGGCGGCCACGCCGGTGCGGTCCTTGCCGGCAGAGCAGTGGAACAGGATGGGCGTCTCGCCGGCTTCCAGCGCCCGGAACAGCTCCTTGAAGGCCTTGTTGCCGAACAGCATCTGTCGGTACATCCGGTACAGGATGTTCTCGCCCTCCCGGGCGGTGTGCATCATGCGCTCGATGTCACCGGGGGCAAAGCTGATCTCATGGCCGTCGTCGCCGCACAGGGCACAGATCTGCACCAGCCGGGCACCGTCCGGCACATAGTCCGGCTCGGCCTGGGCCTCGGCAGTGCTGCGCAGGTCCAGAATCAGCCGCAAGCCCAGCGCATCCAGCCGGGCACGGTCCGCCGGGTCGGTGAGCCGCGCGGTGCACACGCCGCGCCAGATCTGGCCCCAGCGCACGGTCTTGCCCTCATCGGCCGGATAGCCGCCCAGCTCCCGGAAGTTGGTCGCACCCGCAAAGGGCAGCTGGGTGCCAGGGGCCGGGTGCACCGGAGCGGCAGGCTTTGCCGCCGTACTGGACAGCACCGGGAAGTTGTAGAAGGGCTTGGCCGGACGGCCCCGGCGCGGCGGCAGCGAGGCGGCCCCGCCCAGCACCTCCATCAGGTAGCTGCGCAGCAGGTCAATGTAGGCCGAGGTATAGTCCCGGCGCTGTACCAGCGACACGCACAGCGGGGGCAGATCCTCCAGCAGCACATCCCGCACCCGGTCCAGCTCCCGCCGGGCACCGGGCTCGTAGCGGGTCAGGCAGGTGCACAGCTGCTCCTGCACCAGATAATAGGCCTGGTAAAAGCTGGGGCCGATCTCGGCGTTGGGCGCAAACCCGGCCCGGGCACAGGCCGACCACAGCGGACTGAACAGGTCCTGCCGCAGGCTGGGCAGCAGCACCCGCTGCCCCCGCAGGTCGGCCAGCGGGATGCTCTCCCGGTCCCAGAAGGGGTGACCGCGGGGCACCAGCAGGCAGGCAGGGTCGGCCCGCAGGGTGGTGCGGGCCAGTACCGGGGCCGCACAGCCCAGGTCGATGACCAGACCGGCGTCCAGCTCGCCCTGCTCCACGGCATCGGCCACAGCGTCGTTGTCCAGCAGGCGGAACCGCATCTCCACATGAGGGTACTGCTGGCGGAACTTGTCCAGCTGCGTTTCCAGCCCAGGCAGGTAGTCCGGCACCAGCGCCACGCTGATGCCGATGTGCACCGGCTGGGCCGACTGGATCTCGGCCCGCAGGGCGGCCTGCATCTGCTGGAACTGCTCCACCACCGGGGTGGCATGGCGCTGCAGGCTCATGCCGCGGTCGGTAAGGGTGAGCTTGTGGTGGGCACTGAGGAACAGCGGCCCGCAAAGTTCCGCTTCCAGCGCAGAGATGCTCTGCCGCAGCGCCTGCCGCGACAAAAACAGCCGCTGTGCGGCCCGGGTATAATTCATTTCTTCGCACAATACCAGAAAGTAGTGCAGCTGGCGGATGTCCATGGTTTCCTCCTGCGGATGTTTGTCATAAATAAAGAATACCGCCTTTTCCGGCAATTGTAAAGCCGGTGGACCTTCTTCCCGGTCACATTTTTTGCTGCGCTCTGCATTCCGCCGTATCACGCCGTCACGTGGACCGCATTTTCCCGGACGGCATCAATGGTTTCCATCAGCTCACCACCCATTTTGCCGTCAAACAGGCGGGTGAACAGGATGGGCTGGTCGAAGGGCGGTTTCATCAGGACGGCTTTGCTTTCCACATAGCCGTTCTGCTCAATATAATGGATGACCTTCTGCACGAAAGCGATCTGCTTTGCATTCAGCGATTCATCGTTGATGAACTTGGAGAATGCCTGCATCGCGGCCTCGTGGTCGAGCTTTGCCACCTTGCGCACCAGCAGACCAAACGGGGTATCTTTGAACTCCCGGGCATAATCCTCCTTGCTGCCAAGTTCGCTGGTAAAGATGTGTTCCAGCTCAATGTAATCGCCCTGCGAGAGCGGGATGTTCTGGGTCAGCTTGTGGATGGCCAGCGTATCGCTGCGGTGCTCCATGATGTAGCGGTTCACACGTTCCCGGTACTCGCCGAAATCGTAGCCAGAATCCAGCGCCTTGCCCTCAGTCTGTTCCAACACCGGGTCGGCAAGGGCGGTGTAGATTGGCTTTTGCCCTTCCACACCGTCCACCAGAAACTTGACCAGCTCCCGCAGCTCCTGCCGCATTTCCTCAAAGCGGAGCAAGTCGTGGGAAGTCAGGAACTCGTCCGTCTGCACTTCCCGGATGAGCGGCAGCTTGGCCTGCACCTGCGGGATGGTGGCTTTCTGCTCCAACAGGGCGGCGGTGTTTTTCAGCTGCCGCTGTGCCCGCGTCAGGCCGGGTAGACCTTCCAGCTCACAGAGCAGCAGACCGTATACAAAATTATCGAACCGCTTGGCAGCCTCGTCCTTATCGTCCAGCGAGATAAGCGGTGCAACTTCCCGCATTAAGGTGCCCTTGTCCGTTTCGGACAGGGCGGTGAACGCTTCCGGTTTCTGGTAGTGTTCCACGGCCTTCCGGTGCAGGCGCACAGAGACCAGTTCCGGGTTCAGTGCGCCCACCTCAGCCCGACAGGTTTCGGTGAGGACGTTGCGCCAGCTCTGGTATTTTTCATCCGTGTATGCACCATCCTGCAGTGCGGCGGCAATGCGCACCTGTTTGCAGAAAATGCTTTCGGACAGGCTCTTGGTGTCGGTGCTCTCGTAGCCGTTGGGCTTTTGGCGGAAGAACTCAAAGTTACCGCAATAGTCGAAAATCAAAAAGCGCCGCTTGCCGGTATATTCGCCGTCGATGGCATCCACGCAGGCAAGGGACGGGCAGAGCCGGGTGCCCCGGCCGATCATCTGCCAGAATTTCGTTTTGCTGCGCACCTTTTTGAAAAAGACAAGGTTGACGCACTCCGGCACATCGATGCCGGTGTCCATCATGTCTACCGAAACGGCAATGAACGGCGGCTTGTCCGGCTGTTTGAAATCGTCAATGATGGACTGCGCATAAGCATCGTCACAGACGACCCGCTGGATGAAGCCGGGATACTGCTGTTCCAGCTGCGGATACAGCTTGCAAAACCGTTCCCGGATAAATTCCGCATGGAGCTTGTTCTGGGCAAAGATAATGGTCTTGCCGATGCGGTCGCCGCCCGCCACCTTGATGCCCCGCTCCATCAGGTCTTGCAGAACGGTGTCCACGGTGTTGGCGTTGAAGATGAACTTGTTCAGTTTTTCGGACGGGATAAAGCTGGGCAGGGTATCGTCCTCGGCAAAATCGTCCTCGTAGCGCGCCTTATCCTCCGTTGAAAGCTGATCGTAGTGGATGCCCTCTTCTGTGAATTTCGTCTTGACCTCGTAGTTGTAGTAAGGCACCAGCACATGGTCGGTGTAGACCGCCGTGTCGTAATCGTAGGCGTAGGTGGGGATGCCGTGCTCCATCTCAAAAAAGTCGTAGGTATTACGGTCCACATCGGTTTTCGGGGTGGCGGTCAGACCCACCAGAATGGCATCAAAATAGTCAAAGATGGCCCGGTATTTCTTGAAAATGCTGCGGTGGCTCTCGTCCACGATGATGAGGTCAAAGTGGGCCGGGGAAAACAGCGGCACGCCGTCCTTGGTCTTGGCGTTGTCGATGACGTTGAGCATGGTGGGGTAGGTGGAGAACACGATGCGTGCCGCCTTGTCGTCCTTGGAGGAGCACAGGTTGCACAGAGACTGGTCAGGCAGATACTTTTTGAAGTCATCCTTGGCCTGCTTGACCAGCGCGGTGCGGTCGGCCAGAAACAGCACATTTGTCACATGACCGCCCCGGCTCAGCACGTCGGTCAGGCTGGACGCTGTACGGGTCTTGCCGGTGCCGGTGGCCATGACCAGCAGATTGCGCCGGAATCCCTGCGTGATGTGGGCGCACACCGCACGGATGGCGTTTTTCTGGTAGTAGCGGTCGGTGATCTTATCGTCGATTTCAATGGTGTCCAGCGGCTTTTTCTCGGTGCGGCGGTTCATCAGCTTTTGCAGATCATCCTTGCAGAACACGCCGCTCACCGGCCGCTGCGGGCCGCTTGCTTCGTCCCAGAAATAGGTGGCGTAGCCGTTGGTGGTAAACAGCATCGGGCGGCGGCCGAATTTCTGTTCCAGACAGTCCGCATAGAGCTGCGCCTGCTTGCGCCCGATGTTGGGGTCTTTGGTGCTGCGCTTGGCCTCGATAACCGCCAGCGGCTTGCCATCCTTGCCCATGAGAACGTAATCCGCATAGCCCTTCTGCCCCAGCACGCCGTTCATGTTGTCCACTTCGTATTCTACCCGCACATCGGCATCTGCCCCGGTAAACTTCCAGCCCATGGCCTTGAGGTCGATGTCGATGATCTTCCGCCGCGTTTCGGCCTCGGTCAGGTCAGCGGCGGTAAACGTGCGGCACTGCTGGTTCTGCTGTTTGCCCGCTGTGTATGCCGCCGAAAGGCTCTCCACCTGCTTGCGCAAGGCTTCCAACTCGGCATCTTTCTGGGTCAGCAGGCTTTCCTGTTCCCGGATCTTCTTTTCGTCCAGCTCCACTTTCTCGCCGGGGATGGCTGTTTCATCAAAGGAGCGCTCCACATAGTCCGTGCCGTAACAGTAATCCACCCACTGGATGAAATCGAACAGCCCCCGCAGGCTGAACACCGCATCCGCCGCCGACACGCTGTGCCCGGTATGTACCGCCAGATTGCCTGCCTTCACGATGCTGGGCAGTACGCTCCACACATCCTTGTCCACCGCAAAACGGAAGCTTTCCTCATGCAGCAGGGACTGCAGATTGTCCTTATAAGGCATCGTGATAGTCTTGTCCGCCGCATACACCCACTTCACCGCCAGCTCCAACGCCTTCCGACAGCCCACTGCGCACATCGCCGGGGAGGTGGCGAACACTTTCTCGGCTTCGATGGCGGCAGAGGAAAAGAGGGAATATTCGGGCTTTAAAGCAAACCAAGAGAAGTTGGACATGGGAAGGCTCCTTTCAACTTATCTCACGAAAAATCGTATGATATAGTTTCTGTAAAATTAATAGAATCTGCATCATTTGCAATTAGCATTCTAACCGTTTCAAACAAAAGTGACATTGCCATAAATGATGTTCCAGAAAATCGTTCATAATCATCTAATGTTTCAACTGTTAAATCACAATTACTTATTGCAAGCTCTCCATGAACGAATTTTGATCGAAGCGAATACATTTTCTTTATTTCATCTTTTGAAATCATTGGAAAAATTTTATTTATTCTTTTTTGCAGTGTGTAAGAAATTCCAGATTTTCCGGGAGAATAAATGCTTTCCAATCCAATGATAGAATAAATCAGTCCCTCATGATATTGACGGTTAAATACATATGTGAGTGCCGAAAATGCACTTGGGGATTTATCACGATTTCCACATAAACTTGTGTGATTTTTAATCCACATCAATGCTTTCTTATAGCTTACATCAACCTTTTTTATTGTTTTGTATTCTTTTAGAGTTCCAATTGGAATTATTTCTTTGACATAATTTTCGCTTGAATAATAAATTTCATTGATATACACTTCTGTATTCCACACATGCATATGAGGTTGTGTAAAAACAAAAGCCATTACAAGTGCCAGATTTAATTTTGCAATGTATTCTTCATAAAAACTATCAAAATAATCCCACTCACGCTCTGAAACATCGCAGTTCGGAAAGATGATTTTATTAGTATCAAGATCAACATTAGAAGATATTATCATATCAAACGTCATTGCCGCTTTATAACTACTATGCATTTCCAGCAAATTTTTATACTCGTTTTTTAATTTATCATCCGTTGAATTTTGTTTTACTTTTTCTTCTGCTTCTTTTAGTTCTATGTTTTTCTCATAATGTGGAATGATAATCGCTTTCGATGTTATATCAACCATTTCATGGTATATATTCCATCGAAATGACAAGTCATCCACACATTTCTCTATAGCATTTTTAAACCCTTCCGTATCCTCATCACCTTGAATAATGTGCATTGTTATGGCTATTCGCGTCATATAATCCTCACTTGCTCTCATATTCATATGATTGACACTTAATAAACTCCCTCCGTCACGGCTTACGCCGTGCCACCTCCCTCAGGGAGGGAGGCTTTTCGGCACCGCAACGTCAAAGGCTCCCTCTCAGAGGGAGCTGTCACCGAAGGTGACTGAGGGAGTTACCCAAAATATTCCTGCATCAGTGCTTTTTTCATCAGTTCCAGTTTCTCAAGGCTCTGCTGCACGGTCTGCTTCTGCTGGTCTACGCACTCCACAAAGGCGGCAAAGTCGTTTTGGAGGGAGAGAGGGGGAGTTAAAACTGGCAATGCCTTTAACTGCCGCATATTGATACTGGCAATTCCTGTTGTTTGCTTGGCACATCCTAAAAAGTAACGTTTTGCCTTTTGATGCTGTAAATATTCCGCAAAAAAAGAAGGTAAAAGTTCATTTTCATTTAGCCGCACACGAAAAATATGGTTTTGATGAATCGAGTTTTCCAATGGCTTTTTAATAATGGCACCTCTACCCACTTTATCAGGGTCGCCGCCCTCGGTCATCAGAATATCATCAGGTAGCAGGCGATATTGCTCAATTTCTTGTCTTGTCGCTAAAATGGTTTTAACTGTTGTCCAATCGATGTATCCGTTTTTCACGTTCGAGACTGCCATATAAGGCACTTCCTGCAAGTCTGTTTCCGTGGTTTTTCGTCCTTTTGTGATGCCAGAAACAATATCCGCCAAACATTCCAATGGTTTTTCCGACCATCCTAGCGAATTCAGTAGCATATCTCCAAACATCTCCACAAAACGCGCCTTTATCAACTCGTCCAGCTTGGCAAGCTGCTGTTTGCGCAGAGAAATCAGCTCTTCTAACTTCTTGAACTTTTCTGCAATTCCTTTTTGTTGGTTGATATCAGGTAACGGAACTTCAATATTTTCTACAATCGTTTTTGATATTTCCTTGAATGTTGCGCCCCGTCCCAAAGAATTCAGATAGTTGGTTTTTGATTTCAAGAAAAAATACAGATATTCGTTATAAATTTTCTCTGAGCAGATGAGATTTTTGAAGCCTTGATTGCAACACATTTCACATCCGGCGATTGCAGTTTTTCCAATCGGAGCGCGCGACGATAAAATTACTGTCCCTGCTGGAAAACTCGACAGTCCAGTTTTCTCTTTTCCCTCTTCCGTGATGTGACGGACAGAATCTGTAATATAAAACGACTCATTATTCAATTCAGCCGGAGTAATCCACTTGATACTACCATCCCAATACGACGCAACCGATGTCTTGGGTGTTGACCCTGACACAACGGTACAAATCTCTCCCAACTTTGCCATCACACCATCTCCTCCCTCTCCCACAGTTCACTCTGATTTCTCGTCATCTTTTTCCGTTGCCACGCTCTCAATCATTCCGGCAACTGTCTGCCCCAACAGCATGGTACTTGCATTCTCGGCAGTGACCACCGGGCGGCCAGTTTTGGATTCAATCTCTTTCCGGGCATTTCCGGCCACCGCGCCGCCCTGCTTGGCAACGACACGGTTTTCTTCCAGCCCCTGCGGGTTCTGGGCATTCGTCAACTCCGTTGTAGTGGCTTCTGCCAGCATATTCAAGGCAAGTTCCAGCGTGCTCATGTTATCACGCAGATTTTCCTTTTTCAGCCCCTTGAAGTTTTTATACTGCCGCGTGCTCATGCCAGACCATGCTTTGGTCACTTCGTCCGTCAGAATGGCATACTCCTGCCCCTCTTTCACGCCGTGCACCTTCCATGCATCGGTCAGTTCTTTTCGGGCACGGATGGTTTGCAGACGCTGATTGATCCACTCCGGGGAATAGCCCTTTTGGGCATAGGTGTCGAGAGCACGCTCGATGGTCAGTTCCGGGTCGATGATTTCCTCAATGCGCTCCCGCCCGACCATTGCCAGCCACATCTTGAACGGTTCTGCCTTTTTGGAGGGCACCGACTGGATGATGCGCAAGAGCTGTTCCGTGTTGGCAACATCGGTCAAACGGCGTTTTCCGTCTGCCGCTTTCATTTTCAACTGACTACAATTTGTAGTCAGTTCACTGCCCTCATTTTTCAGTCTGGTTTTCAGAACACTCCAATATTTTGCGGCACGTCGATTGTCCGTCTGCTCTGTCAGAACCGCTACCACATCCACCACCGAAAAATACCATTCTTCCTGTGTTTCATCCCATGCGGTGCGAATCGGTCGGTCCTCAAACATTTGCAGCTTATCATTTTCTGTCATTGTGTTTTTCTCCATCATACCATTTCCTCCAACTCTGCCAGTCCCTTGGTGATCTCCATTTCCAGCTCATGCAGGTCGGCAAGAATCTCCTGCGTGGAGGGATATTCCACCGGCACATACTCGGTCTCCTTGTACTTGTTGATGGACAGATCATAGCCGTTGGCGGCAATTTCCTCTTTGGGCACAAAGAAGCTCTGCTCGGTGCGCTTGCGGTCAGCTTCTGCGTCGAGGTTGTGGAACCGGGCGATGATGTCCGGGATGTCGTTTTCCTTCACCTCGGTGCGCTTGTCGTCCAGCGAGAAACCGTCGGCTTTCATATCGTAGAACCACACCCTGTCGGTGCCGCCTGCGCCGGTCTTGGTGAACACCAGCACCGCCGTGGACACGCCCGCATAGGGCTTGAACACGCCGGAAGGCATGGAGATGACCGCCCGCAGCTGGTGGTTTTCAATGAGTTCTTTGCGGATGCTCTGGTGCGCTTTGCTGGAGCCGAACAGCACGCCGTCCGGCACGATGCAGGCACAGCGGCCGCCGGTTTTCAGCATTCGCAGGAAGAGTGCAAGAAACAGCAGTTCGGTCTTTTTGGTGTTGGTGACGGCTTTCAGGTCGTCGTTGATGCTCTCTGCGTCCACGGTGCCCTTAAACGGCGGGTTCGCAAGGCAGACCGTGTACTTGCTGCAAATGGAGTTTTGCTTGGAAACGCTGTCTTTATAGTCGATATCCGGGTTGGTGATGGAGTGGAGCATCAGGTTCATGGCCGAAATGCGGAGCATGGTGCGGTCCATGTCAAAGCCTGCGAACATCGGCCCCGCAAAATGCTGCCACTGCTCCGGAGTCATGGCATCCTCATAGTGCGCACGGAGATACTGTGCACTGGACACCAGAAAACCTGCCGTGCCGCAGGCTGGGTCGCAGATAAAGTCGTCGGGCGTGGGCTGCACCAGTTCCACCATCATGTCGCGGATGTGCTTGGGCGTGCGGAACTGGCCGTTCTGGCCTGCAGTTGCCAGTTTGCCCAGCATATACTCGTAGAGGTCGCCCTGCATATCAAGGTCGGCGATATCGTGGGTGTATAGGTCTTCCAGCCCGGTGATGATCTTTTGCAGCACCTGCGGCGTGGGGATCAGGAACATGGCATCATCCATGTACCGTGCAAAGGCGGTGTTGCCTTCGTCCGGGCGGGTGGGGTCGTCCTCGATTTCCACCAGCTCGCCGTTTTCGTCAAAGTCCGGCAGGCGGCCGTACTTCATCTTTTTGATGGCCGGGAATACCCGCTGCTGCATGGTCAGGAAAATCTCACGGGAGTCCTTATCCTTGAACTTGCTCCACCGCATGGACTGGCCTGCCGCACTGGCCGGGAAGATGTGCTCCATCTTCTCGCCCGCCATGCTCTCAAACTCTTCGGTGGCAAGCTCCTTTTCGTCCAGAGACCGGATGAACATGAGATAGGTCAGCTGCTCAATGACGGTCAGCGGATTCGTGATGCCGCCCGCCCAGATGTCCGTCCAGATTTTATCCACCTTATTTTTAATGGCTCCTGTAACCATGCGTTCCTCCTGAATGTTTGCCAACCGCAAACGGTTTTCTTCTCAAAATTTTGGTGATAGTATCACATTTTATTATATCAGCAGAACGATTCTTTTTCAACGTTGCGCTTGCTCAGCCTGCATCTGCCGGATGCAGTTCACGGGTTTGGGTGTTCCAACAAACATTTTGCAACGCAAAATAAGCAGATGTATATACAGCTGCCCTGCTTGCTACAACTGTGTTCCCTCTAAATTGTCATCCGCTATTTTCAATTCAATAAAGAAATCGCTTGCTATGCATTTCATTTTTTGATTGAAGGTCATCATCGAACACTTCAATCCATTTTTCGATTTCCACCTCCTTCAACGAAAAATCAAAATCAAATCCGTTCTTTGTGATGAATCTTCACCGATTCATCACGGGAGCGGTTCGGATTTTTTTATTTTTGTTTACTTGTATCCAAGAACTTGGACTAAGAGGGTGGGTAACTTGGACTACGAGTCCATAAACTTCTGCCGCTTTTCACGGTACACTCTTGTCAAAGGATGGAAAGCCCCTGTTGAAGTTAAGCAATCTTAAAATCAACCACCGGTTTTATGGCAGGGTTCAGGACATCCGAACAGACACCGTTTGATATAGAAATGAGGTTCACCATGAACAAACTGCTTTCCTGCCGCCATTGAGAAAAAACAATCCCCACAGCCACAAAAAGGACTGTGGGGATTGCTTTTATGGTGAAGGAGAAAGAGAATAACGTGTTAACCCTTGTCCGCGCCGGAGGTGATGCCCTCGACGTAGAACTTCTGCATGATGACAAACAGGATGGAGATGGGGATGGACACCAGCACACCGCCTGCACAGAAGAGCGCAAAGTAATTGTTGATCAGGGTCTTTTGCAGCATATTATACAGACCGATAGCCACTGTCCAGTCGGCAGAGACGCCCGAATTCAGGATCATTTTTGCCATCACAAAATCGGTCCATGGAACCATGAAAGAGCTGATGATGGTATAGACCAGGATCGGCTTGGACATGGGCAGAACGACCTGGAAGAACACACGGGCGTCGGATGCGCCGTCCAGCTTGGCGGCTTCCCGCAGGGAGATGGGGATGGTATCAAAGAAGCCCTTGCAGATCAGATAGCCCAGACCGGACGAACCGGCATAGACCATGATAAGACCGGCATAGGAGTTGGTCAGATTCAGATATTTCAGGACGAAATAGACGGCGATCATTGCCAGCACGCCGGGGAACAGGTTGACGCTGACCGAAAGGTTCTGGATCAGCTTGCGCCCCTTGAAGCGGCAGCAGCTCAGCGCGTAGGCTACCATCAGCACAAAGCAGGTGGAGATAACGCAGTTGAAACAGGCCACCACAAGGGTGTTGGTAAACCAGCGCGGGAACTGCGCCACAGAGTCCGGGTGGAACAGAATGTTGACATAGTTGCGCAGTGTGTAACTGGCCGGGAAGAACTGTCGCACATTGATGCCCCGGTCTGTGGAGAAGGAAGTGACCAGAAGCCACAGAATGGGTACCAGCCAGATAGCTGCCAGCAGGGCCAGCAGCAGATGCCGCAGGATGCTGCGGACTGTGCGGAGGATACGCCCGCGGCGCAGCTGCGCTGCGGTCTCTGCCCGGCGTGCCGGAGAAACAGTTGTCTGTGTCAAGAGAACGTCGCCTCCTTTTTATTGAGGAACCGGAAGCATACCAGCGTGAACACGGCACAGATGATGAACACCATAATGCCAATGACGGCGGCCATCTTGTAGTTGTACTGCTCCTGCGTCAGGCGGAACAGCCATGTGACCAGCAGATCCACCTCTTTTGCACTGGAGGAAGCCAGCGCCTGATCCTTGGTGATATAAACGTCCTGCGTGAGCAGATAGATGACGTTGAAGTTGTTGACGTTGCGCACAAAGTCCGTTACCAGCGCCGGCCCCTGCACACTGAGCAGGTAGGGCAGCTTGATGTAGATAAAGCTCTGCCACGGCGAGGCACCGTCGATGGTGGAGGCCTCCAGCATATCGGTGGGAATGTTCATCAGCACACCGGTGGCAATGAGCATCTGGTAGGGCACGCCCACCCAGATGTTGATGAGGATGATCATGAACTTAGCCCAATGCTGATCGGTCAGGAATGGAATGTGGTTCATGTTCTGCCCCAGCAGACCGATGGCCTTTAAAAAATCGGTCACGCCTGCATTGGCCATCATGGTGTTGAAGATGCCGGCATCCGAGAAGAAGTTGCGCACCAGCAGCAGGGTGACGAACTGCGGCACCGCAATGGTGATGATGAACAATGTGCGCCAGAGCTTTTGGCACTTGGTCTTTTTGTTGTTGATGAGCATGGCCAGAAATACGCCGCCGAAAAAGTTGGTGAAGGTGGCAAAGAAGGCCCACACCAACGTCCAGCTGAGCACCCGGCCAAAGGCGTAGCTGAAGGTCAGGCTCAGCGACTGCCCGCCAAACAGAGAAGCAAAGTTAGCCAGCCCCACCCATGTGAACAGGGCGGCGGGAGGCATATGCTGCTGATCGTAGTTGGTAAAGGCAACAGCGATCAAAATGAACAGCGGGATGATGGTGAACACCACCACACCCAGCACCGGAAGGGTGAGCAGGGTAACGTAGAACTTTTCGTTCAGGTACAAGGTGATATCCTGCCGGAAATTGTTGGGCTTTTTGCCAGCGGCCTTCTGCGCCTGTAACGCGTAATTGCTCTGCACCACCAGCATGGCAGCAGCGATCAGCGTTACAATGACCACCAGTGCGATCACGCTGAGCAGCAGGATGGCAAACGAGTTGTCGTAGTTGTTGACCTCGTTCTTTAAGGTAAGGGGGTTGAACTGCATCTCCATCTGCACCGTGCCCAGCGTGCCGAACTTTTTCAGCGCAGGAATGCCGGAAGTGCCCAGAAAATACAGTCCCAGCCCCTGCACCAGCGTTACCAGCAGTGCCTTGATAAGCTGGCCGTGGCCAATGTAGCCCAGACCCCAGACAAAGAGGGACAGCTTTGTAAAAATATCTCCGTGAACAAATGCGTGACCGAACTTCTGAAGGAAATTCGGCTCCCGGCCATCTGCCCGCAAGGGTGGTGTAAGGACCATTTCTGCCACAGAAGTCAACTCCTTTCTTGGTATGCAGAGGGGGTTATAGCAAACAGGATGTTAGGTTGACGCCGATTTCTTGTATTGCGATAAAAAGCGGGCACACCGCATTCTGCTGCGTGCCCGCCGGGAAAAACCGGAACTTACTGTGCCACAGGTGCGGTGATGCCGGCCACAGCGTCATCCACCAGCTGCTGCGTGGTCTTGCCCTGCGTGTCGCCGGAGGCGAGGATCTCGCCCAGACTTGCGGCGGAGCTCCAGTAGTTTGCGCCTACCCGCTGCAGGGTAGCGTAGGAGCTCTGCTCAGCCAGTGCGGCAATGGCGGGTGCAGACTGCACAGCCTCGGTGGCGTTTGCGTTGATGTTGGAGGGACCCAGCTTGCGGTCGTTGAAGCGCTTGTTCTGGTTGTCCTCGTTGGTGATGAAGTCGGCCAGCATCATGGCAACGCCCACGTTGGCGCTGTGGGGGTTGACGCCCACCAGCTTGTAGCCAGAGAAGGAGCCCATCTGGACCTGTGCGCCGTTCAGGGTGTAGGTTGGCAGCTTCGTGGCGGCGTAGCCCTCGCCCCAAGCCTCCTCGGCGGTGCTGGCGTTCCATGTGCCGGAGATAGCGGCGCAGCAGCTGCCATCCTTGATGGCAGAAACGATATCAGCATCCGCGCCGGACTTGAAGCCGGGGTTTGCGGTGATATCCAGAATGGCCTGCGTTACGTCTGCGCCGGGAGCCTCGTTCCAGTTGCAGACGGTGTTGATACCGTCATCTGCCAGCGTAGCCACCAGACCTGCACCGGCGTAGAAGCTGTAAATGTACCATGCATCGTTCACACTCATCATGAACTTTTTGCCGGCAGCTGCAGCCTTTTCCAGCATGGTGTCCACGCTCTGCACATCCTCGGCGCTCAGCACGCTTGCATCATAGTACAGGAAATAGCCGTTGTCGGCGGTCATGGGGTAGGCGTAAAGCTTGTCGTTCATGGTGGCAGCGCCCACAGAGCCGGGCAGGTTGCGGCTCTTCACGTCGTCCGGGTTCAGCAGCACTTCCTGCAGCGCACCGGCGTTTACCAGCTCGTTCAGCTGGTCATCAGCAAAGGCGAAAACGTCTGCGGCAGACTCCGGGTCGGCCAGAACGGTGTCCTTTGCGCTGGACTCAGACTGCACGCCGATCTCGATGGTCACGTTGCCCTTGTCCGCATTCTGCTCGATGAAAGCATCTGCCATCTCGCGCAGCATGGTCTGGTCTTCTTCTGCGCCCCACATGGTCAGCTTCACATCACCCCAGCTCTCCGCAGCAGAGGCAGCCGTACTGGAAGCGGCAGCAGAGGAAGCGGTGCCAGAGGAAGAACCGCCGCAGGCGGTCAGCACACCGGCAGCAGCCACAGTGCCCATGGCTGCAAGGAAGTTACGGCGGGAAATCAGCTTTTTCATGATCCAGTTCTCCTTCGTTCTCAATCTGAAATCTTCGGGTGCTCTTTGTTGCGCTTATAAGTTGCGCACATCCGAGCAGCTGTTTTTCTGTACCCATAGGATACCGCATTCTTTTGCTCACGTCAATGGACGAAATTCACGGTATTGTTGAATCGAAACTGGAAAAAGTGACGGTAAAATTAGGATACATGGGCAAAAGTGCGCAACTTTAGCGCAACCTTTGCCATGCAAAGAGCAAAAATGCCCGCTCCGGGAAAGGAGCAGGCACAAAAAGCGCGTTATTTGATGCTGTGGGAGCGTTCCCTCCACTTGGTAGAGTTCCGCAAAATGACCTGATAACCTTCCAGCTGCCGCATGACGATCTCTTTTCCGGCCAGCCGGTCCAGCAGCATCCGGCAGGCGGTCTTGCCCAGCTGCTCGGCATCGTACTGCACCGCCGAAACAGACGGCGTGATGCTGGCAAGCATGGAGCTGTCGTACAGGCTGGCCACTCGCAGATCGTTGGGCACGAGGATATGCCGCGTCCGCAGCTCCCCCATGACCTCAAAGGCGACCTCATCATCGCCGCAAAGGATGCAATCCGCCTTCTGCTCCAGCGCAGCCTCCAGTGCATCGAGCGTCTGCCCGGCAGATTCCACACCGGAATGAACGAGCCGCTGGTCTACTGGCACACCAAATTCCGCGAATCCACGCAGATAACCGCGTATGCGGTCGGTGTTGACGGCGTAGATGGTACTGCCCACCAGCAGCGCGATCCGCTTGGCGCCCAGCTGCAAAAGGATGCGTGTCATCTCGCAGGCAGCCGCGACCTGATCGTTGTCTGCCTGCGGGATGGTCTTGTCCTCGCTGCGTCCGATGAGCACAAAAGGTGTCTCGTATTGCCGCAAAAGTTCGATGCAGGGATCATCCGCCATGGCGTAGGTCAGGATCACGCCGTCCACCTTGTGGTTGGCCAGCTGCCGCTGCAGCTGCGAATACTCGGTGTTGGAGGCGTAGCAAAGCATCAGGTCATAGCCGCGCTGGTCTGCCATGATGCAGATGCCGCCCATGCACTTGCGCAAAAAGGGCAGATCCAGCGTAATAAAGCGCTGTGGCACGATCATGGCAATGTTGTTGGTGCGCACCTTTTCGCCGCCCTGCGGGGCGGCAGGCTCGGTGCGGGTGCGTCCTAGATAGGCATATACCTTGGCGCGGGTCTCCTCACTGATGCGTCCCTTTCCGGAAAGTGCGCGTGATACCGTTGTTTTAGAAACACCAAGCGCATCGGCCACCTGCTCGATCGTCATTTTTTCGGTTTCCTTTGCAGCCACAGGATATCCTCTCCTTTTCACAGAACTGCGCAACAATGCGCCACCCCAGCATACCGGGGTAAGCCCGCTTTGTCAAGTATGAAAGCAAACAAAAGCGTTCTGCTTTTTTTGACAGAACGCTGAAAGTTGGTATTTTTGTGCCTTACAGGACCTGCTCGCCGTTTTTCCAGACGGCCGTTCCGTAACGGTTCAGCGCAACACCGCCTACTTCGACCGGATGTTCATTGCAGTTCTGTACAAAGACGAACGTACCGCGCCGCGCGGCCAGAACGCCGTCCGGCAGAGCTTCCGGCCAGGCCGGGGTCAGGCCGACTTCCTTTACAGCAGCACGATAAAATGCGCGATAGAACGCTTCCTCGAACCGACTTGCCAGATAATAGGCACGGCCCTCCCCGTAGGAGTGGACAGCCACCGCCGGGCAGTTTGCATAATAGTCCTCGGCATAAACGCTCAGCGGTGTGGCAGGGTCGGTGTCGTTCAGACTTGCGACCTCGCATAGGACCGAAGCCTGCGTTTCCGGCAAAGTGGAATCGTCCATCGGGGTGCAGCGGCAGGTTTCGCCGTCATACATTCCGTCGATCTCAGTGCGGCGCAGGCCCAGCAGGTCGGTCAAGCCGTAGGGCGTGTCACCCAGACGGCACAAATCGCTTTCATCCACCACACCGGTCCAGTATGTAACCACGACCGTACCACCATTCCGGGCAAAATCACAGAGTTTTTGGGCAAAGGCATCGGTCAGCAAATAAACCATCGGAACAACGACCAAACCATAACCCGTCAAATCGGATTCCTGATTCACGAACTCCACCGCAATGCCTTCCCGCGCAAGCGCATTGTAGTGCAGCTTCAGCTCGTCCCAGTAGCCCATCCCTGCATTGCGCGGGCCGCAGGAACCTTCCAATGCCCACTTGTTTTCCCAATCGTGGACGATCGCCGCCTGCTTCTCGCGGCAGACTGTTGCAATCTCCGAGAGCACTTCCAGCTTCCGTCCCACTTCCATCGTTTCCCGGAACGGGCGGGCATCCTCCCGGCCATCATGGCCGACGACTGCACCATGGAACTTTTCTTCCGCGCCGCGGCTGGCTCGCCACTGGAAGTAAAGCACACTGTCCGAACCATGTGCAACCGTCTGCAGAGCCGCAAGCTCCGCAATGCCGGGGTGCTTCTGTTTGGAGATCGGCTGCCAGTTGGTAAAGCTGGGGCTGGATTCCATCAGCAGGAAGGGCCTGCCCTTCATGGAGTAATACAGGTCGTGCATCAGGGCCGTATCCAACGCCGTTTCTTCCACTGTTTCGCTGGGCTTGTGCCATGTGGGATAGTTGTCCCAGCTGGCAATGTCGATCTCCTTGGACATTTTGAAATAGTCGATGCCGTCAAACCGGTACATCATGTTTACCGTGAACTTTGCATCCGGCGCAAATTCTTTCACGGTATCACGCTCATATTTCAAAAAATCAATATGCCGGTCACTGACAAAGCGCTTCCAGTCCAGCGCAAGACCCTGCACGGCATTTTCCCCCTGCGGGGCAGGGCTTTCGATTTGTTCCCAAGCGGTATAGTCGTGACTCCAGAACCGGGCGTTCCACGCCTTGTTCAAGGCATCCAAAGAGCCATACCGTTCCTTGAGCCAGCGGCGGAACGCAGCCTGACACAGCTCGCAATGGCAGTCGCCGCTCATCTCGTTGGAGATATGCCAGAGCAGGACAGCCGGGTCATTGCCGAACCGCTGCGCCAGCATCTGGTCGATGATGCGGACTTTTTCCCGGTAAACCGGCGATGTATAGCAGTAATTCTGCCGCCGGTTGTACAGCTCCCGGACCCGGTCTGCCCGGACTCGGCGCACCTCGGGGTATTTGTGTGCCATCCAAGCGGGGCGGGCCGCACTGGGCGTTGCAAGGATCGTATGGATTCCATTGGCATACAGGTTATGGACGATGTCTGCCAGCCAATCCAGCTCAAATACCCCCTCCTGCGGTTCCAATGTGGACCATGAGAACACGCCCAGCGTCACAGTATTAACGTGTGCCTTTTTCATCAGTTCGATGTCCTGCGCCAGAATATCGGGCCGGTCCAGCCACTGTTCCGGGTTGTAGTCTCCGCCATGAAGTAATCTGAGCTGCTGCATGATAGCGGCCTCCTTTGGTTGCGCAAATTGCGCAACATTTTTATCGGATAAAGTTGCGTTCGATACAGAGTATAGCAAGAACCTCCACAAGATGCAATGCAGCTTTATGGAATTTCGTTGCAATAAGCTGAACGTTTGATGCAGCACAAGAAACCATCCATGGATGCTTTGGAAGATTCCACAACGTTCATGGGGGATTTATAGGCAGGTTGTCAAAATGCAGAAATACATTGATTGAACGGGAAAACACTTGAACGCCATGCTATAAGTCCTACGATCACTGCATTCCTGCAATAAAATTTGCAAAACCATCTTGACGCACCTTGTAAACCTTGACACTCTCTGTCACAAATCCCACCGAGCTTGTCGGGGCGAGGCCCCTCCATCTTGCTGCGCAAGACTGCTCTGCCGCTTAAAAGCCCCACTGGGGCTTTCATTGCTACGCAAACGCGGTCTCGTCGAAAAGTACAGAGCGGCGAGGATTTATTCCCCATGAAGATTTTTACCGCCCCGCAACACACCCGATCAATTTTGCCGCCGATTCACCCGACAAAATCATCGCTGCGCTGCGTGGGCGGTATTTTTCTTTTTCACAAATAAAATCTTATGTAGTTGTACAAATCTCCAAAATTCATTTTCGGTTGTTAACTGTACAACCTCAAAGTGTTATTCTTGTGCTTGAAAGAAGCAGGTTGTAGTATCCGCACTGCGCCCGGCTTTCTTCATACCGAACCTTGAATCCTTCATAAGCCGTCTGAACGAGATACTGCGCCATGACCTCACACTTTCTGTGGGCGAGCCGGACAACGCCGCTGCAAAACAGGGGCCGGAACTGCGTTCGGTGTGAACGGTGACCATGAGCAGGGGCTTTGCCTTTTCAAACGTTTTGCTCTGCAAAATCTTCAACGTGCATTGCGGTTCGACTTCTGAAATTTTCAGTGTTGCACGGAAATGGCGAAAGCAAGTATCGACCTGTGGCCACAAATTTTCAATGCTTGAAAATTCTGTTGCTCACTTAGTCATCCTTGTTGGGGCAAGCGCTTGTCGGGGCAATGCCCCTCCATCTGCTGTCGCAGACCGCGCTGCCACTTGAAAGCCCCACCGGGGCTTTCATTGCTTCGCAACCGTGGCCCTTCCCCAAACCCTGCTCCAGCTTCGCACCGTTGGTGCGAATGCGGCGTGTCGCTTTACATAGAGAAGGAACTCTTGGACGGTACGTTCCTCATACCCGATGCAATGACGGTGGAGGAGATGCTCTACAAGTGGATTCCCATTCCGTCCTCGAAGCACAAGTGGGCACCCAAGACCTATACCCACACGGTCGCCATGGTTCAGAATCTTGTCGTGCCCTATCTCGGCAAGAAACAGATTCAGAAGGTTCAGACGTATGACCTCGAACAGTTCTACGCCACGCTGAGCCGGACACCGCGCGGATTGTATAAGCAGGGTGTCAAGCAAACGCTCACCGACAAACAGAAGCGGCAGTTTCTGACGGGTGCTTCCATCCGGGAAGTCCACGCCATGCTCAAGACTGCTTTTTCCTATGCCGTTGAGTGGGGTCTGCTCCTCAAGTCACCGATTCCGAGAGAAGCCCCGAAATCGACCTCGGAAGAACGTGCCATCTGGGACGAAAAGACCATGCTTGCTGCGTTGCAGACTATGACCGACCCTACGCTCCACCTTGCTGTTCATCTGAGCATGATTCTCTCGCTGCGTGTCGGAGAGATCCTTGGCTTGCAGCCGGGAGACATCGACTTCGATGCAGCGGATGGACGTGGGACCATCACGGTCGGCAGGAGCTTACAGCGCACCGAAAAGGCCGCACTCGAAAAGACCGACCCGAACCAGATTTACCACATCTTCCCCGACCAGCGTGAGGGCAGCAGCTCCGCACTGGTGCTGAAGAAGCCGAAAACCAAGAAATCCAGCCGTACCCTTTATCTGACGAAACCCTTGAAGGAAGAGTTGCTGGCTTGGCTGGAAAAGCTCCGTCAGGACGAGCTTGCCATGGATGGCAGGTATCGCAACTGCGGTCAGCTCTTCCGCCTGCCCAACGGTATGCCTGTTGCCCCGGAAGCCCTTTCTAAATGGTACCGCACTTGGCGTGCGGAGCACCCGGAGTTTGAGAAGATCGTGTTCCATGGTCTGCGCCACTCCAGTGCTACTTACCAGTTGATCGAATCTGGCGGCAACATCAAGGCCGTGCAGGGCAACACCGGTCACGCCACCACCGGCATCCTGATGGACACCTACGCCCACACGCAGGACAAGCCCCGGTTGGCGCTGGCAGAGAAGCTGGAAGCAGACTTCTATTCACAGGACATCGGCTCCCCAAAATCCGGCTCTGCGCCGGTAAAAGAAAATCTGCCGGACGGCATCCAGATCACCCCCGAAGGGATGCTGAAAGTTGTCCGGCAGATGAACCCCGAGCAGCGGCGTGAGTTCACCCGCCTGCTGTTCGCCTGAAAAAAGTATGGAAAATTTGCGTTTGCGAGCGCAGCGCAGCAATGAAAGCCCCAGTGGGGCTTTTAAGCGACAGAACGGTCTCGCCGCAGGCGAGATGGAGGGGCCTCGCCCCGACAAGCTCTGCTCACGATGCACAAGATGCAGACAATGCAAGGAAAAAACACGGCTTTCCCGCCGGTGTGCAAAAAGTGTGCAAAGGTGTGCAAGCATCCAGAAAAAGGAAAATCCAACGATGAATCTTACGATTCCTCGTTGGATTTTGGTGTGCTCGAGGAAACTCGAATCCCTGGCCCTCTGATTAAAAGAGCCCACCGGGCAAGTCACTCTGATTTTAGAAGTTTCGAGTTTACGTCATTTTTGTGCAAAGCATCGTAATTTTCTGCCCAGTAATTTCTGCACCCTTTGTCGTATTTTGCAAGTCAGAGTGCCCATTGCATCCCTTGAAACCGTGCAAAAACAGTGCAGAAACCGTGCACTTACTCTGGGACAAATAAAAAATGATGATTTTTGATCCATGACTTGGTGGCGATTTGAGTGACCACAAAGGTAAATTTGATACACGGAAAGAAGAATGCCCACTCGTCTGAGGAGTTCTCAGGGGAGTGGGCATTTTCACACAAGTGGTTAATATAATTTCGATTATGATAATTCAAATTATATTAAGACGTTCCATGGGCTGTAACAGCTTCACCGCTTGGTTTTCAAAAACCACCTGTTGATAGCGGTGTTACTTCTTCACAAATTGGTATACGCCATATTCTGGTGACGTCACCAATCCATGCTTGATAAGATTCTTGATGATAGAGGATGCACGCGATTTCTGAACGCCATATAGCTGTGCAACGTTTATGCTGCGGAACTGATATTGATACCGATATCTCTTGAAAAGTTCAAGCGTCCGTTCTTTTGTACTTGCAGTCAGCCTGGTATTATCCAGCCTTTTGCAAAGTTCACGCACTTCGGCATCCGTACTCATTCCGTGGAGAACTGTAGAAGTTTCCGCACTTTCCGCAGAGGTTTCCGCACTTTCCTCACCACTTGCCACACTTTCCATACTGACCTGTGCCGGAGTCGCTACACTTCTATTCGGCAGTGTGACGATAAAGAAATCCGAATCCGAGTAGAAGGTCGGCTTCTGGGCTACTTCCACATAAGAGTTCAGGATACGGTCAATGCCGCTGCCACGGCGCTCCATAAAGCCAAGCCGTGAGAACACGTCTGAAATAACCTGATTGCGCCGCATAGACGGAATGTGCCGGATATCCATGTCCTGCACCCTGCGGCCATTCATCATGCCGCCCGGCGAAGTGATTTCCAGCCGATCATCGAACACTTCTACATGAATCTCCGAACCAAGAATCTGATAATTCCGATGGATCAGCGCATTGACCAGCACCTCACGAACGGCCTTATACGGGTAGTCACTGCGTTCTTCACGGGTCATACCACGGATGCTCCACGGGTTTTTGCTGTTGTTGCGAACAAAATCTTCCGCATTTTGCAGCAGCGTGATCAGACTTGCACCTTGAAATTCCTTGTCATCCAGAGCATCTTCTTCAATGCTGCCCTTGTAGTTGCCTTTCCAGCGAGTGCAGAAAATACGGGATTGCTTCAGAACGCCCTGATCGCAAAGCAGCAGGCCGCCATTCGTGATTTGTCCATCATCTGTTACCAATCCTGCGGAGGGCAAGTCTTTTTCAAGGTCGAAATCCTCTTTTTTCAGATTCTTAAATGTCGCGGCCAGCAGTGTAAAACTGACATCACCCACTCGATAAGAACTGGGCAGGGCATCAAAGGTCTGGTTCATACCTTGTAGGATCAGCTCGTTCAGTTCCCGTGAAGTGGCTTCTTCGGACTGGTCGCCATGCCGCACATAGGCCGTATGGGAACCGTCAAAGGCATAATAATATGGATACGCCGGGCCGTCCTGTACTTCCAAATCAACGCAGGACTTGCCCTCTATTTCGACCTCCCGCACCCGATAGCGTGGTGTAGGGTCAATGCGGACTTTGATAAGTTCCGTCAATCTGCTTACCACAGCCTGCGGATTTTCCAATCCTACGACCTCGCGCGGCTCATTCTTTACGCCAAAAATCAGATGTCCGCCCTCGGTATTGGCAAATGCCGACACGGATTTCAGCCAGCTGCGCGGCTTTTTCTCTTCAAGGCGTTCCTTGTAATCAACATGAGAGGCTTCAATGTAATGGTCGAGGGGGAAAGGCATGGTATCACCTGCTCGCTTCTTAATCTTTAGCGTTTGTAAATTCATTATACCTTATTTGAAGGCCAAATTCAAAACTTTTTATCTGTTTAGTACCTGCTGAGCTTTTCCTGCCTGAGCAACGATTGATTTTCCGACCTGATTAGAGTATCATTAAAATGAATTGTTGTGTCTTGTCGTTGAAAGTTAATTTTCGCTTTAGTCAGTCGATTGCGGGGACTCTTCTATGAAAATTCTGGATAATATCAACCATACTGTTCGGGAAGATTTACAGGATACTATGCAGAAAGGGAGCCGCGTGTCCATTGCTGCGGCCTGTTTTTCCATTTATGCGTATCAGGAATTAAAGAAACAGTTGGAAGAAATCGCGGAACTACGCTTTATTTTTACTTCACCAACCTTTGTGCAGGAAAACACGCCAAAAGAGCGGCGAGAGTTCTATATTCCGAAATTGACCCGCGAAAAGAGCCTTTACGGCACAGAATTTGAGGTTCGCTTGCGGAATGAACTCACTCAAAAAGCACTGGCGAAAGAATGTGCCGACTGGGTGCGACGGAAAGTAAAATTTCGTTCCAATGTCAGTGGAGAGCAAATGCCCGGTTTCATGACGGTTGGTGAAAGTTCCTATATGCCAATCAGTGGGTTTACAACGGTCGACCTTGGTTGTGAACGCGGAAACAACGCATACTACCCTGTTCAGCGAACCGAAGCCTTTGAAAACGGCCGTTACTTTTTGTCGCTGTTTGATGAAATCTGGAATGATTCTTCCCGACTTCAGGATGTTACAGACATTGTATTGCAAAGCATCAGCACAGCGTATCGAGAAAACAGCCCGGACTTTATCTATTTCTTCACCCTCTACAATATTTTCAGTGAATTTTTGGAGGATGTGTCAGAAGATAATCTCCCAAATGAAGCTACAGGCTTCAAGCAGAGTAAAATCTGGAATATGCTCTATGATTTTCAGCGAGATGCAGCGTTGGCCATTATCCACAAGCTGGAACAGTATAACGGCTGCATTCTTGCAGACAGCGTGGGCCTTGGCAAGACGTTCACTGCACTGGCTGTAATCAAGTACTATGAAAATCGCAACAAATCCGTTTTGGTACTCTGTCCCAAAAAGTTGGCAGCAAATTGGAACATCTATAAAGGCAACTACGTCAACAATCCACTGGTAGAAGACCGTTTCCGTTACGATGTGTTGTACCATACAGATTTGAGCCGTTCCGGCGGAACCTCTAACGGTATTGACCTTGCTGCACTTAACTGGGGGAACTTTGATCTTGTTGTGATTGATGAAAGCCACAATTTCCGCAATGGCAGTAATACCTCTACTGATGAGAAAGAAAACCGTTACACAAAATTGATGAATCGCGTGATTCGTTCTGGGGTGCGCACCAAGGTGCTGATGCTTTCGGCAACACCCGTAAATAATCGTTTTGTGGATTTGAAAAATCAACTTGCGCTTGCCTATGAGGGAGATGCCGGAAAAATCAATGAAAAGCTGAACACTTCGTCTCCGATTGATGAAATTTTCCGGCAGGCGCAAAAGGCTTTCAATACATGGAGCAAGCTTCCTGTCACAGAGCGTACCACAAATGCGCTGCTTGCGGCACTGGACTTCGATTTCTTTGAGGTGCTGGACAGTGTGACGATTGCACGTTCTCGCCGACATATCGAAAAATACTATAATATTTCTGATGTTGGTACTTTCCCGGAACGGTTGAAGCCAATCTCTGTGCAGCCATGCCTGACAAGCCTTGATAATGCAATCAACTACCAACAGATTTATAGTGTACTGGATTCGCTGACGCTGCACATTTACACACCAACCAGCTTTATTCTGTCCTCTCGGATCTCCAAATACATCGACCCCAGCCAGCATGGAAAGGGACTGACGCAGGCAGGCCGTGAAGAGGGAATCCGCCGTCTGATGAGCATTAACCTGCTCAAACGGCTGGAAAGTTCTGTTTATGCGTTCCGGCTGACGATTGACCGAATCAGTAAACTGATTGAAGATACCATGCAATCGGTACGTTCATATCAAAATGGCAGCCGTGTGCTGGAGCTGAACGACATTTCCGATGCAACCGATTGGGACGATGATGACCAGAACAACGACATTTTTACAGTCGGCCGCAAAGTAAAGATTGATCTTGCGGATATGGATCATGTTTCGTGGCTGCATGATCTGGAAAAGGATGCTGAAAATCTGGAGCTTCTTTCCCTGATGGTGCAGGATATCACCCCTGCATACGATGCCAAGCTGCAAGAATTGCTGCGCCTGATTGACGAAAAGCAAAGGCATCCCATCAATCCCGGCAACCGGAAAATCATTATTTTTACTGCGTTTTCAGATACTGCTGACTATCTGTATCAGAATATTTCCGGCTATGTAAAGCAAAAGTTTGGGCTGAACACTGCCGAAATCACCGGCAGCGTGGATGGTAAAACAACCATTCCCAAACTCAGTGGTGATCTGAATACAGTTCTCACCTGCTTTTCGCCCATTTCCAAGCGGCGGGACAGCCTGCCGAACGCGAATCAGGCGGATATTGATTTGCTGATTGCCACCGACTGCATTTCAGAGGGCCAGAACTTGCAGGACTGTGATTATCTGATCAACTATGATATTCACTGGAATCCTGTGCGCATTATCCAGCGTTTTGGCCGCATTGACCGCATCGGAAGCCAGAATCGCTGCATCCAGTTGGTCAACTTCTGGCCGGATGTGGATTTGGATGAGTACATCAACCTGAAAGGCCGCGTGGAAACCCGGATGAAGCTGACGGTCATGACTTCCACAGGGGATGATAACCTCATCAGCCCGGAAGAAAAAGGCGATTTGGAATATCGCAGTGCACAGCTCAAACGGCTGAAAAACGAGGTGGTCGATCTGGAAGAAATGTCGGGCGGCATTTCCATTATGGACTTGGGATTGAACGAGTTCCGGTTGGACTTGCTGGACTATATGAAGAAACACGATGATGTGGAGCATACGCCGCTTGGGATGCACGCAATTGTTGCATCTACGCCCGATGCACCTCCGGGTGTAATCTTTGTTCTGAAAAACATCAACAATGAGATCAATGTGGATCAGTAAAACCGTCTGCATCCATTCTACATGGTTTATATTGGGCAGGATGGCTCGACTGTCTGCGATTATCTTTCTCCGAAAGAGCTGCTGGATCGTCTGCGGTTGCTCTGCAAAGGCAAAACCGAACCCGACCAGAGCCTTTGCCAACAGTTCAATCAGGCCACGGACGATGGAAAGAATATGTCGGCCTATTCCGAATTGCTGAGCGAGGCCATCCGTTCCATTCTGGATGCAAAGGAAGAGAGCGACATTGACAGTCTGTTCAAGATGGGCGGTACGACGGCCCTGCTTTCTTCGATTTCCGGGCTGGATGACTTTGAACTGATCTGCTTCCTTGTGGTACAATAAGAGGTGAGATCAATGCTGGGCTTTCCACCCTCCACGGAGTTTAACAAACGGATTCCGAAACAGAAGTTCTATGAAAATGCTGCCGTTCCAGCGGCAGTCAAGCGATTGTTTGCAGACCAGCTGCGCTGTATCTACTGGCGCAACAAGCTGGCGGTGTCCACCTTGAATCTCACTGCCGGAGAGCGGGTGACAGAGATCGAGATTTTCGAGCTGTGTCTGACCGGGCCAAAACTGGATGAAGCTGTTCTGCGCCAAATCGACAGTGAAATCCTCTATCACATTCTGTTTGTTCTTTCTTATGAGAATAAAGTGCAGGCTTGGATCGGCTGTAAAGATACATCTGCGAACAGCAGTGCCAAGGTGAGCCGTTATCTGCATACAGACTGGATGCCAGAAACAGAATTGTCCCTTGCGATAAGCGGCCTGAGCTTAGAGGCGGTTTACGATGGACTGGTGCGGCAGATTGCCCAATTGCAGGGTGAAAGCTGGAGTGCCGCATACAGCATTGCGGAGAACATCCAACGCTCTGCGGAACGTGAAAAACTGCAAAAGCAGATTGCGGCGTTGGAGAATAAGATTCGGAAAGAAAAACAGTTCAATCGTCAGGTGGAGATGAACGCAGAACTGAAACAACTAAAAAAGAATCTGGAACAACTTACAAAGGAGGAGTTATAAGATGGATAACAATCTTTCATCGGTTCATACCGCCGCTGAAATAGCAGATATGCTGTTAACGATTGACGATATTCAGATGATTTTGCGAACAGCTCCATTTGATGAAGATACTGCTCGCCAAAAGATTTGTGAAACAAACGCAAAGCATCCAGATAATAAAATGATTTGGAATCTGCTTCATGCAAATGTTCCTTCTGGTGTTTCAATTCAACAAGCGTCAAAAGAAAATCTATATCAAGATTTGCAGTGGAAAGCATATTATCTCGAAGCAAAAATCCTTGGAAAGTCTGTCGATGAAATGCGAAAGGAATGGCAAAATAGGTGAAACAGGAATATCTATTCGTTGAAGATACCCACAAAGCAGAAGTTGAATCTTATAGGCCGGAAAATGTTCGTTGTTCAATTCAAAACATAGAAGATTCCTCTTGCTGGATTGCTGTCTATGAGGCTTCTGGTGAAAATTTTCAAAGCGCAAAAACATTATCAAAAACCAATGGTTATATTACATCAAAATTCAATCCGACAATTTTGACAAACGAGAGTGCCGCATATTTTAACAAATCTCTTTATCCGTACTTTAATGAGTTTGAAAGAAAATTGCGGAAACTTTTATACTTAAAAAGTGCTTTGCAACATGATGCTACCGCTTCTCAAAATATCAAGGAGTTAGAGAGCAAAGATCTTGGCACGATTTTTGAACTGCTTTTCACAGATACTCAATTTATAAAAGATGTCAAAAAAAGCATCAATGAAAAATCATGGCAATTTACAAGAGATGAGATTATAAACACTATCAACCAGCTTTCCGAAAGCACCTTATGGGATTCTCTAATCGGCCACGAAACTATTTCTATTCTGCGAAGCGACTTTATTCGGGTGAAAAATTATCGAAACGATGTTATGCACGCACATAATATGGATGCGGCTTCTTATACTTCAGCACTAGGTGTAATCAAAAAGATAAATGACCAGTTGGACGACGAGTTAAATAAACTTGTTAAATCCCCAGAAAAAGAAGAAGCGAATGATACACAGTCTTTTAACTCCACTCTAAACCAAGCTCTTAGAGACCATGAAACGGCTATGGCAATATCCGTTAATGTGCCGCATTCTCCGTATGAGAAGATTTTTCACGATATTGCGTCGCAGGCTGAAATTTCGCCTACCATTCGAGATATGCAAGCTGAGATTGCTCAAAAATCTGCGTCGTCAATATATGCCGAATTGGCAAAGACTATTGAAGAAGCCTCACAAAAAATGCCAGCCTACATAAAATTGGTGCAAACATTAAGTTCTCCCGAAATCAAGGAGCAATATCAAAACATCCTCCGTATTCTTGAAGCTCAACATGGTGAACTTTCAAAGCCTCAAGATGATTTGGAGAAAAATATTGGTGAAACTCCTCCCATAGAAGAAAGTGAGAATCCGAATGAACAAGCTGAAAATGCAGACCCCCAACCTGACAGCCCAGAACATTGATAAAATCGCCGCGCTTTTCCCCAACTGCATCACAGAAATGCTGGATGCGGAAAAAAGTACTCCCGACCGCAAGGTTTACAAGCGCGGTATCAACTTTGAACTGCTGAAGCAGATGCTCTCGCCGGACGTTGTAGACGGAGATGAAGCATACGAGTTTACATGGGTGGGCAAAAAGGCATCCATTGTGGAAGCCAACAAGCCCATTCGCAAGACCCTGCGCCCCTGCCCGGAAGAAAGCAAGAACTGGGATGATACCGAGAATCTCTACATCGAGGGTGACAATCTGGAAGTACTCAAGCTGTTGCAGGAGAGCTATCTGGGCAAGGTCAAAATGATCTACATTGACCCGCCGTATAATACGGGAACGGATAATTTTGTTTATCCTGATGATTTTACTATGGAGACTTCTGAATATGAAGATGGTATAGGGCTACGAGATAATGACGGTAATAAACTTTTTAAAGAAAACACAAGATCCAACCCACGTTTTCACTCGGACTGGTGCTCTATGCTTTACGCCAGATTGCTGGTATCCCGAAATTTTCTTTCAGAAGATGGTGTGATTTTTATTTCCATTGATGATAATGAGGTCTCGGCACTAAAATCAATTTGCGATGAAATATTTGGCGCTTCTAATTTTGTTGCGGAACTAGTGTGGGAAAAGAAAAAGAAGGGGTCGTTTCTTTCAAATTCTATCACAAATGTTAAAGAATACATCGTCGTATATTGCAAAGACGCCGATTCTTTTGAGGGCCTAATCGGCGAAATTAAGACAAACACAGAAACATATCCTTGTATAAATGCAGTTAATAAACGAGAGTTACGAACGATTCCTTCTGGCATTATCAGCAAATATAAAGAAAAAAATTTCTTTTTGCCTAAAGGAACTGAAATAAGTGATACGACCATGAGTATTGTCCTTCATTCTGATTTGGTTATAAAAAACAGTATGTTGGCACAAGACTTGGTTTTGGAAGGAAATTGGCGTTATTCGCAAAGCGCAATGACACAGTACGCAAAGAAAAAAGAGTTGTATATTACAAGAGACCTTTATTTGCGTAGAATTGTTAATGAAACACGATATAAAACCTTAAAAGATTGGTTGCCGCGTGTTGGAGATGATTCAGATGTATCGTATAATGCACCGATTGATTTGAATAATCTGAACCGTTCTGGATGGGGCTCAAACGAAGATGCAGACGAGGAATTGCGACTTATCTTTGGCGTTCAAAAAATACTTGATTATCCAAAACCGACACGATTGATTGAGAAGTTATTGGCATCATACAGAAATACAAAAGACTGTATTTGTCTTGATTTCTTCTCAGGTTCAGCAACGACAGCAAATGCTGTTATGCAGTTGAACGCTAAAGATGGCGGCCACCGTAAGTTTATCATGGTACAGTTACCGGAGCCTTGTGACGAAGATGGTGAAGCTTATAAAGCGGGATATAAGAATATTTGCGAAATTGGTAAAGAACGTATTCGCAGAGCTGGCGAAAAAATCAAGCAGGAAGATGATTGCTGGAAGTGCGTTCCTCTGAACCGCATGGATGGCTCTAAGCCGGGCGATGATACCACTGCTAAAATTGTAAAAACGATTGACGCTGGAGATGGAAAGCCGCCGATTGAAATGGTGGATATCAGCAAGAATCCAGATGTGGGCTTCCGTGTTTTCAAGCTGGACGATACCAATATGAAGGACGTCTATTATTCTGCCGAAGAATACTCCCAGACCAACCTTGAAGATTTGGAAAGCAACATCAAGGAGGACCGCACCGACCTTGATTTGCTGTTTGGCTGTCTGCTGGATTGGGGCCTGCCGCTGTCCATGCCGTATCGGTCTGAGAAAATCGACAACTGCACTGTCCATACCTACGCACCCGGCGATGCTGCGCTGAATGTTCCCGATGCCCTGGTTGCCTGCTTTGATAATAATGTGCCGGAAAATGTTATCAAGGAAATCGCCAAGCGCAAGCCGCGCCGTGCAGTGTTCCGGGATTCTTCCTTTGCCAGCAGCCCGGAAAAGATCAATGTGTTTGAGATTTTCAAGCTGTATGCACAGGATACCGATGTCAAGGTGATTTGAGGGAGAACAGCAGATGAAACTTCAATTCAAACACCAGAAATTTCAGGCAGATGCCGCAAAAGCCGTGGTGGACGTCTTTGCGGGTCAGCCCTACCTGACTACGAATTACCGCATCGACAACGGCAGCGGCATTTACCAGACCGATATGGAAACAAGCTTCACAGGCTGGCGCAATGAACATATTGTACCAGAGCTGAGCGACAGTATTATTCTGGAGCACCTGCAAAAAATCCAACGCACCAACCAGATTGAGCCGTCCAAGCAGTTGGAGGGACACTATAACCTTACCATTGAGATGGAAACAGGTGTCGGCAAAACCTACACCTATATCAAGACCATGTATGAGCTGAACAAGCATTACGGCTGGAGTAAGTTTATCGTGGTCGTGCCCAGTGTTGCCATCCGTGAGGGCGTGTATAAATCGTTTGAGGTCACACAGGATCACTTTGCAGAGGAGTACGGCAAGAAGATCCGCTTCTTTATCTACAACTCCGCACAGTTGACGGAAATTGACCGCTTTGCCTCGGATAGTTCCATCAATGCCATGATCATCAATTCGCAGGCGTTCAATGCCAAAGGCAAAGATGCCCGCCGTATTTATATGAAGCTGGACGAGTTCCGTTCCCGTCGGCCCATTGACATTATTGCAAAGACGAACCCGATCCTGATTATTGATGAGCCGCAGTCGGTAGAGGGCAAGCAGACCAAAGAGCGGATGAAAGAGTTCAACCCGATGATCACCCTGCGCTACTCGGCTACCCACCGTGCAGACAGCATCTACAACATGGTCTACCGGCTGGATGCGATGGAAGCCTATAATAAGCGTCTGGTCAAGAAAATCGTGGTCAAAGGCATTACGGAATCCGGCAGTACCGCTACGGATGGGTTTGTCTATCTGGAAAGCATCAATCTTTCCAAGGCAGACCCTACGGCAACGATTCAGTTCGACTGCAAGGGAAAATCCGGCCTGCGCAAAGTAACGCGCACCGTTGGGCTGAAATTCAACCTCTATGACTACTCCGGCAATCTGGACGAATACAAGGATGGCTATGTGGTGAAAGAGATTGATGGCCGTGATAACCACATTGAATTTCTGAATGGTGTCCGATTGTTTGCCGGAGATGTGGTCGGCAAGGTGGACGAGGACCAGCTGCGCCGCATCCAGATTCGGGAAACGATCCTTTCGCATCTTGAGCGGGAACGCCAGCTGTTCCACAAGGGCATTAAAGTGCTGAGCCTGTTCTTTATTGACGAGGTGGACAAGTACAAGTGCTACGATGCCGCAGGCCGGCCTTACAACGGTATTTATGCAGAGATGTTTGAGCAGGAGTACGAGGATATTGTCGGCCAGATGCAGCTTTCGCTGGGCGAGGATGATTACATCCGCTACCTGAAAGCAATTTCTGCACACGATACCCATGCGGGTTATTTTTCGGTGGATAAGAAAGGCCATTTTGTCAATCAGGTTGCAGGCGATGACAAGCGGGAGAAAACCTCCAATGACATCAGTGCCTATGACCTGATTATGAAAAACAAGGAGCTTCTTCTTGACCGGGACCCCAAGCGTTCCCCTGTGCGCTTTATCTTCTCACACTCTGCCCTCCGGGAAGGATGGGATAACCCGAACGTGTTCCAGATCTGCACCCTGAAACAGAGCAGCAGTGAAGTCCGCAAACGGCAGGAGGTTGGCCGCGGCCTGCGTCTGTGCGTCAACCAGAACGGCGAACGCATGGATGCGAATGTTCTGGGCAACGATGTGCATAACATCAATATCCTGACTGTCATTGCCAGCGAAAGTTATGACAGCTTCGCCAAAGGCTTGCAAAGCGAACTGGCCGAAGCAGTTGCAAACCGCCCCAGAAAGGTGGATGCAGCCTTGTTTGTTGGCAGAGTTCTTACGGATACAAACGGCAACGAACAGATTGTGGATACAGATACCGCCGCTGCCATCTACTTTGATCTGGTACAGAATGGCTATGTGGACCGCCATGGTGCGCTGACGGATAAGTACTATGCCGACCATGCAAACCATGCGGTGCAGGTGGCAGAAGAAGTTGCAGACTGTGCAGCATCGGCCATTGATTTGTTGGATTCTGTTTACAGCGATAAGGTCATGCTGCCTGAAAATGCACGTTCCAACAATGTGGAATTAAAAATCGACCCGGACAAGCTGGCCATGCCGGAGTTCAAGGCCCTTTGGAACAAAATCAGCCCGAAATCGGTTTATGTGGTGGATTTTGACACGGACGAACTGGTGCAAAAGTCCATTCGCTCGCTCAACCGCAATCTGAACGTATCAAAGATTTACTTCAAAGTAGAATCCGGTGAAATGACGGAGATCAAATCCAAGGATTCTCTGTTAGATGGCTCTGCTTTCGCAAAAGCGGATCAGCATAAATATGACCCACAGACTAAAATTCACGCCAGCCAGAGCGTCAAGTATGACCTGATCGGCAAGCTGGTGGCCGAAACCACGCTGACCCGCAAGGCGATTGTACAGATTCTGGTTGGCATTGAAAAAGCGGTATTCGATCAGTTCAAGGACAACCCGGAAGAGTTCATTCTGAAAGCAGCTGCCCTCATCAATGACGAAAAGGCAACAGCCATCATCCAGCATATCACCTACAATATTCTGGATGAACATTACGATACGGACATTTTCACTGAGCCGACCTTGAAGGGAAAACTCGGTACGAACGTCATGAAAGTACAGCGGCATCTGTATGACCATCTGATTTACGATTCAAGCAACGAGCGTGATTTTGCCGCCGACCTCGATACGAACCGTGATGTGGCAGTCTATGTAAAGCTGCCAGATGGATTCTATATTTCCACACCTGTTGGAAAATACAATCCCGATTGGGCGATTGCGTTCTATGAGGGCACAGTCAAGCACATCTACTTTGTTGCTGAAACCAAAGGCACACTGGATTCCATGAAGCTCAATCACATCACCCCGGTAGAACAGGCGAAAATTGATTGTGCCCGTGCACATTTCAAGGCACTGAACGATGAAAACGTGGTGTACGATGTGGTGAGTGACTATCAGACATTGCTGAACGCAGTTATGAAATAATAAACCAAAAGAAATAATACGGTGCTGCTGTGCAGCATTCCCCAAAACGGTAAGGTTCTATTGTGAACTTTGCCGTTTTTCTTTTTGTCCAAAATTGTATTCCAAAACGGCCCTATAGATTCATATTGGTGTAAGAAGTTTTCCAAACAAA
>OOAK01000470.1_pt1 | contig 39906 bp, 30 predicted proteins | sample 1671811 | NCBI WGS metagenome assembly OOAK01 (sample SAMN06348195, study PRJEB24527) | human gut metagenome | biome: human gut; feature: ankylosing spondylitis patient; material: feces | host: Homo sapiens | place: China | collected 2015-10 | reverse complement strand
AAGACCTGTCCTGCACGCCGCCCCGGTATCTGATCTACTTCAAGGCACAGGACACGGACGCTTTGAGCGCAGCATTCAAGGAATATTCGGCATCGGTACTGGATAAAACCAAGCGTCCTTCCGTGCTGGCAAAGCTGCACGATCTGGCGCAGTCCGTTGCAAACCTGCCGGACAAGGTGCGGAACAAGCAGGAGGAGCGCGGCCTATGAGCAAAAAGAAGTTTTCTAAGCTGCTGGCGCTCTATCTGCCCTATGTTCTGATGGGGCTTGCAGCGACCAACTTTGGTGAAGCGTGGCGGCTGGCCGTGGGCAAGGAACTGGGCGATAAGATCATGTCGCTGATGGGAACTATCCCGGCAGCGTTTGCCAATCCGCTGCCCAGCCTGCATCCGCTGGATCTGCTGGTGGGTTTATGCTGCGGTGCCGCGATGCGGCTGGCGGTGTATCTGAAAGGCAAAAACGCCAAGAAGTACCGTCACGGCATGGAGTACGGCTCCGCCCGGTGGGGCGGACCCAAAGATATCGAGCCGTTCATGGCTCCGAAATTTGAGGACAATATCATCCTGACCAAAACAGAACGGCTGATGATGTCCAACCGCCCACCTGATCCGAAGAATGCCCGAAACAAAAATGTTCTGGTAGTCGGCGGCTCCGGCAGCGGCAAGACGAGGTTTTTCATCAAGCCGAATCTGCTGCAATGTGATTCCAAGGACTTTCCAGTTTCGTTCGTGGTTACTGACCCGAACGGGAGCCTGTACCCGCACCTGATGGAAGTGGAGCAGACGGCGGAAAGCCGGATGCAGCAGACCATGGAGCAGTTGCTGAAACAGAACCCGGCACCGGACAAGGAGCAAAACCAGATGGCGTGGGTACAGCACATGAACGGCCTGAAAACGCAGGCAGAGGAGCTGGTGATGACGGAGCTGATCTACAGCTAAGTTTTCTGGATGCCGTCTTCCCCACCGAAGCCCAGCAAATCGAAAAAATCGACCAAGCGGAGAGCGAAAAAACGCCCTCCGCTTTTGTTTTGTCGCAGGCTGAAATTGAGAACGAGCTGCGGCGGCATGGTTCAGGGTTTGCAGGCGGCAAACAGCGCATTATGGCGCTGTACCAGACCCAGCCTGACCGCAAACTCCGTGCCAAAGCACTAGCAAAGGAGTACGGCATTGGTGGGCACTCCCACGATTTTCTGGACGGAAGCCGAGGCTTCGTCAACCACGACTGGAAGGGATTGGAATTTGACCATTACCCCGACCACCAGAAAATCACCCTGAAATGGGCGCAGGTGGAAAAGTATATCGACCTTATGATTCAGTCCGACCGCTATCTGACAGATGAGGAAAAGGAACAGCGTGCTACCAGACAGGAAGCATCCAACTACAATGTCGGGGATGAAGTTGTGGTAGACCTGCCCACCAGAACGATTGAAGGTACCATCGGCTATGTTGGCGAAACCGATGTGCGCATCGACACCAGTGCGCACGGGCAGTCTTGGGACAATGAGGTTATTAACAAGCAGCAGTTTGAGCAGGGGCTGCGACAGAGTGCGACTGCTCAGCGTGTGGATAAAATGCTGGCGCAGGCAGAAGCCATCGCCAAGGAATCCGAAGTGCCTGAATACGAACGTTTCTCTGTCCGAAAAGTCGTTGACGGTAAAATGCCGCTTTTTGCTATCTGGGATGATCTTTATGATGACTACTATGAAACCAATCACGCCGTTCCACAGTTTTCTAACGAGAAGCAGGCAGAATCTTATCTGGAAAATCTGAAAAAAGAAGTTGCAGACAGAGAAGCCGCCGAGTGGCTCAAAGTCGAACACGCAAAATTTTTAGCAGACAAGGACGAGCCGGAGCCGTCTGACGAAGAACTGGACGAACTGCCCATCTCTGCTGTAATGGACGGAGAGGTGCAGACCTTCCCGGATGCCGCTGCCTTGGATGAAGCCTTGAACGCTGCGCCTGCCGGGAACTTCCGCATCACAGACGACCATTTGGGCGAGGGCGGTGCAAAGCAGAAATATGCCCGGAACATCGAAGCCATCCGAACTCTGTTTCGTTTGGAGGAGGAGCACCGGGGTGCCACCGCCGAGGAACAGCAGGTGCTTTCACAGTATGTGGGCTGGGGCGGTCTGGCAGACGCTTTTGACCCCGGCAAAGATAGTTGGGCAAAGGAATACGCCGAACTGAAAGGGCTGCTCTCCGAGGACGAGTATGCCGCCGCACGTTCCAGCACCCTGAACGCCCACTACACCAGCCCCACCGTGATCCGTGGTATCTACGATGCGGTGGAGCGCATGGGTTTCCGCAGCGGTAACATTCTGGAACCTAGTATGGGCGTGGGCAACTTCTTCGGTATGCTGCCGGACACCATGCAGGACAGCCGTCTGTACGGCGTAGAGCTGGATTCCATCACCGGGCGCATCGCCAAAAAGCTGTACCCGCAGGCCGACATTACCGTGGCGGGCTTTGAGACCACAGACCGCCGTGATTTCTACGATCTGGCGGTGGGCAACGTGCCCTTCGGCAACTACAAGGTCAACGACAAGGCGTACAACAAGTTGGGATTCAGCATCCACAACTACTTTTTCGCCAAGGCCATTGACCAAGTGCGTCCGGGCGGCGTGGTGGCGTTCGTCACCAGCCGCTACACCATGGATAGCAAGGACAGCACCGCCCGCAAGCACATGGCAGAGCGTGCTGACCTGTTGGGAGCTATCCGTCTGCCGAATAATGCGTTCAAGGCAAACGCAGGCACGGATGTTGTGAGTGACATTATCTTTTTGCAGAAGCGTGACCGCCCTGCGGACATCGAACCTGCATGGGTGCAGCTTGGCAAGACCGAGGACGGCTTTGCCATCAACCAGTATTTCGTGGACCACCCGGAGATGATTCTGGGCGAACTGACCACCGAAAGCACCCAATACGGACGGGAGGAACTGACGGTTGCCCCCATCGAGGGCGCAGTGCTGGCCGACCAGCTTGCCGAAGCGGTACAGCATATTGAGGGCCAGTATGTTGAAGTCGAGGTGGAAACACCAGATGTTGCGGATGCAGAAGTCGAGCGCAAGACGCTCCCCGCTGACCCAGATGTAAAGAATTTCTCCTATGCCGTGGTGGACGGTGAGGTGTACTACCGAGAAAATTCGATTATGACGCAGGTGGAGTTGTCCGATAATGCCAAAGGCCGTGTAGCTGGTATGGTGGAGTTGCGGCAAATCGTCAACGAACTGATTGACCAGCAGTTGGACTTCCCGGACGAGGATATTAAGGCATCGCAAGCAAAATTGAACGCCGCCTACGATGCCTTTACCGCAAAATACGGGCTGATCAACGACAAGAAAAATGCCCGCCTGTTCGATGATGACAGTTCCTACTATCTGCTCTGCTCTTTGGAAAATCTCGATGAGAATAAACAGCTCAAAAGCAAGGCGGATATGTTCACCAAGCGAACGATTCGCCCGGAGCGCACCGTCACCAGCGTGGACACCCCCAGCGAAGCACTGGCAGTGTCCATTGGAGAACATGGCCGTGTTGATCTGCCCTATATGGCGGAACTTCTCGGCTCTCCCGGCGATTATGAGCGTATTACCACAGAGCTGCAAGGCGTGATTTTCAAAGACCCTTCTGCGGATGCAGATGAGCCGGAAGCAGGCTGGCAGACTGCGGACGAGTATCTTTCCGGCAATGTGCGGAATAAACTGCGCATGGCTCAGCTTGCCGCTGAAAGCCACCCGGAGTTCAAGATCAATGTGGAGGCTTTGACCAAAGCGCAGCCGAAGGACCTTGAAGCATCAGAAATCGACATCCGACTGGGTGCCACATGGCTGAATCCCGCCATTGTGCAGCAGTTTATGATGGAGACTTTTCAGCCGCCCTACCGCATCCGCTATAACAACCTGATCCAAGTCCGCTACTCTCCATTTACGTCCGAATGGCGCATCGGCAACAAATCTGCCGCCGGAATGTATGATATCATGTCCACCGAAACCTACGGCACCCACCGGGCCAACGCCTACAAGATTTTGGAGGACACCTTGAATTTGCGGGACTGCCGCATTTATGATACCATTGAGGAGGACGGTAAAGAGCGGCGTGTCCTGAACCAGAAGGAGACGATGCTTGCCCAGCAGAAGCAGCAGGCCATCAAGGATACCTTTGCAGGCTGGGTTTGGCAAGACCCGCAGCGGCGGAATCTGCTGGTGAAGCAATATAACGAGTTGTTCAATAGTACCCGGCCCCGCGAGTATGACGGAAGCCATATCCATTTTGTCGGTATGAACCCGGAGATCAATCTGCAGGAACATCAGCGCAATGCAGTTGCTCATGTGCTTTATGGTGGGAACACCCTGCTCGCCCACGAGGTGGGTGCCGGCAAAAGTTTTGAGATGGCAGCTTCGGCAATGGAATCTAAGCGTTTGGGCCTGTGTCAGAAAAGCCTGTTCGTGGTACCCAACCATCTGACCGAGCAGTGGGCCAGCGAGTTCCTGCGGCTATACCCCAATGCAAAGCTGCTCGTTACCAGCAAGAAAGACTTTGAACCCGCCAATCGAAAGCGTTTTTGCGCCCGCATCGCAACCGGCGACTACGATGCCGTCATTATCGGCCACTCGCAGTTTGAGAAAATCCCTCTTTCTGCGGAACGGCAGGCACGGATCATCGAAGATCAGATCGAGGAAATCGAAAAAGCCATTGCAGAGGCCAAAGAACAGTCCGGTGAGCATTTTACCGTGAAACAGATGGAAAAGACACGGAAAACACTGGAGGTGAAACTGAAAAAGCTACAGTCCACCGACCGCAAGGATGATGTGGTCACATTTGAACAATTAGGCGTAGATAGGTTATTTGTGGACGAGAGCCAGAACTACAAGAACCTATATCTTTACACCAAGATGCGCAATGTTGCTGGCCTTTCTACCTCCGAAGCACAGAAGTCCAGCGATATGTTCGGCAAGTGTCGTTATCTGGATGAAGTGACTGGCGGGCGCGGCGTGATTTTCGCAACGGGAACGCCCATCAGCAACTCCATGACGGAAATGTACACACTGATGCGCTATTTGCAGTACAGCACTCTCCAGCAGAAACAACTGACCCACTTTGATGCATGGGCTTCTACGTTTGGCGAGACCACCACGGCCATTGAGCTTGCGCCGGAAGGAACCGGCTACCGTGCGCGCACACGTTTTGCCAAGTTCTTTAATCTGCCGGAGCTGATGAATATGTTCAAGGAGGCAGCGGACATCAAGACTTCCGACCAGTTGCATCTGCCTGTTCCGGAAGCCAAGTTTGAAACTGTCGTGGTCAAACCCTCGGAAATCCAGCAGGACATGGTGAAATCCCTGAGCGAACGTGCTGCTGAGGTGCATAGCGGTGCGGTTGACCCCTCGGTGGACAATATGCTGAAGATCACCTCGGACGGACGTAAAACCGGCCTTGACCAGCGGCTGATGAATCCGCTCACCCCGGATGACCCGGACAGCAAGCTGAATGCCTGCGTCGACAATGTTCTGCGTATCTGGAACGAAACCAAAGAGGATAATCTGACGCAGCTGATTTTCTGCGATATGTCCACGCCCAAGGGAGACGGCTCGTTCAATGTCTACGATGATATTCGCACAAAGCTGCTTGCCGCCGGGGTGCCGGAATCGGAGGTCGAGTTCATCCACAACGCTGATACTGAAGGTAAGAAAGCGGATTTGTTCTCCAAAGTCCGCAGCGGCAAGGTGCGTGTCCTGCTGGGCAGCACTGCAAAGATGGGCGCAGGCACCAATGTCCAGACCCTGCTGGTGGCCGTGCATCATCTGGATGTAGGCTGGCGACCGTCCGATATGACCCAACGCAACGGCCGAATCATCCGTCAGGGCAACAAAAACAAACAAGTTTACGTCTATAATTACGTCACGGAGGGGACATTCGACGCCTACCTCTGGCAAACGCTGGAAAACAAGCAGAAGTTTATTTCGCAGATCATGACGAGCAAATCTCCGATGCGCTCCTGTGATGATGTGGATGAGCAGGCTCTTTCGTATGCCGAGGTCAAGGCCCTATGCGCAGGCGACCCGCGCATCCGGGAAAAGATGGATCTGGATGTGCAGGTAGCAAAGCTCAAGGTGCTGCGCTCGGATTACCAGAACCAGAAATATCGTCTGGAAGATAAGCTGCTCAAGCATTACCCGGAGGAAATTCAGAAAGCGAAGAACCGTATTGCGGCTCTGAAAAACGATGCCCAAATCGCAGACGCACACCCGCAGGATAAGGAGAACTTCTGCGGCATGACGATCAAGGGCATGGTGTTCGATGAGAAAAAAGCAGCTGGTGAGCGGCTGATGCTCGCCTGCAAGGAGATGCCGAATGCGGATATGATGCTGCTGGGCACCTATCGCGGCTTTGAGCTGAACATTCGCTTTGACAGTTTCAAGAATGAGCATCAAATCGTTCTCCGCGGCGAGCTGAGTTATCCGGTACCGCTGGGCGATGACCCTCGCGGCAACATCGTCCGTCTGGACAATGCCATCGGCAATTTTGCCGACCGCATTGCCGATGCTGATGCCGCACTGGATTCTCTGGAACAGCAGAAGCAGGCCGCAGAGGTTGAAATCGCCAAGCCGTTTGCGCAGGAGGAAGAACTGCAAACCAAATCTGCCCACCTTGCAGAATTGGATGCGCTGTTGAACATGGAGCATCAGTCCAGCCGGACAGAACCCGAAGCGGAAGAAAAGCCGGATGCCCGCCCCTCTGTGCTGGCAGCTCTGGAAGAAAAGGCTGATAAAGTGGAGCCTGTCCGACCATTCAAATCTTACTTGGATAAGGATGGTGATGCCCGGTGACGGAGCACCGTGACCAGCAGATCCATTTTCGTGTCAGCAAAGTCGAACTGGAACATATTCGTCAGAAGATGGAAAGTTGCGGTATTTTGAGCATTGGCTCTTATCTGCGAAAAATGGCTCTGGATGGTTACTGCCTGAATCTTGATTTACCACAGCTGCGTCGGATGGCGTACCTTCTTCAGAATTGCAGCAACAACCTGAATCAGGTGGCGAAACGGGCCAGTGAAAGCGGGCAGCTCTATGCCGCCGATTTAGAGGACTTGCGTAGTCGGTTGGATGAGCTGATAGCTATTGGCAAGCAACTTCTCGCCAAACTCACCGAACTCTAAAAAATTTCCCGCAGTAGGAGGCTGCGGGTTTACATAACGGTTGACACCCTTGCAAGGCAAGGGGCGATACCTTTATAATAGGGGCGAAAAAGAAAGGCTGGTGTTTGATATGAGGTTTTTATTCAAGATGATGCTTGCCCCGATCTCTCTGTTCGTGGCTTTTCTGGCTCTGATGGCAAAGTGGCTGCTTACTCTGTCCAGCTATGTTGTCGCGCCGTTGATGCTGTATATCTTTGGCTGCGGCATCTACACCGTCTACCGCCAGACTTGGGATCAATTTCTGATTCTGCTGGTTGCCGAATTTCTCTGCTTTGTCCTTTTTGTCGGCGCAACTGCAATGGTGGAGGGCGTTGAGAAATTCAGCGGTTGGCTCCGGGACCTGATTTGATTTTGAATCTTCTTGCCGCCTTCGGGCGGCTTTTTCATTTAGGAGGTGATCTGCTCTGGCTGCTACTCGTCTGATCGCACTGCATCAGCACAAAGGAAAATCTATTGCCGCCTGCCTGAAAGACCGCACCAACTATGCACAGAATCCTGACAAGACTGAAAAAGGCGAACTTGTCAGCAGCTATCAATGCAGCCCGCTTACTGTGGACGAGGAGTTCATGCTCACAAAAAAGCTGTACGAGCAGGCCACCGGGCGCAGCCAAAAAAGTAACATTATCGCCTATCAGATACGGCAATCTTTCCGACCTGGTGAAATTACGGCTGAAGAAGCAAACCGCATCGGTTATGAGTTGGCCTCCCGGTTTCTGAAAGGCAAACACGCTTTTATCGTTGCAACGCATACCGATCGGGAACACATTCACAATCACATTATCTATAACTCGACCACTCTGGACGGCACAAGAAAATTCCGGGATTTTTTCTTTTCCGGTCTGGCAGTGCAGCGGTTGAGCGACCTGATTTGTCTGGAGCATCAGCTGTCAGTCATTGAAAAGAAGCCTTACCGGGAACGGCAGAAGCGCATCACTTACCCACCAAAGGAGAGCAACCGCGACCGGCTGTGCAGTGTAATCGACGAGATTTTGCAGCAGAAGCCCACCGACTACGAAGATTTTCTGCAAAAGCTGGAACAGCAGGGCTATGAAATCAAACGCGGCAAATACACTTCCGTTAAAGGCGCACGGCAGAAACGCTTTATCCGGTTAAAGACACTGGGTGCCGGGTACAGCGAGGATGAAATCAAAGCAGTCATTGCCGGAAAAGCCGAACACCGCCCACATCAGAAGCAACCTCCCAAAGAGCAGCCGTTCCAGTTGCTGGTTGACATTCAAGCAAAACTTGCCGAGGGCAAAGGTGGCGGCTACGAACGCTGGGCGAAGAAGTACAACTTGAAAGAGATGTCCAAAACGCTGATTTTTTTGCAGGAGCAGAAAATCGGCAGTGCGGATGACCTGAAAGAGCGTGCTGATGCTGCACTTTCTCGCTATCACAAACTGGGCGATTCCATCAAGGCCGCCGAGAAGCGTATGGCAGAAATCGCCGTCCTCCGGGCGCACATCGTCAACTATGCCAAGACCCGGCCTGTATACGATGCTTACCGCAAATCCGGGTACAGCTCCAAATTTTTGGAAGCGCACCGGGAAGAAGTCACGCTGCATAAGACGGCGAAAGCCGCTTTCAATGAATCCGGCCTGAAAAAGCTGCCCAAAGTGAAAGACCTGAATGCAGAGTATTCGGCTTTGCTCACCAAGAAAAAAGCACTCTACCCAGAGTACCGAAAGACACGGGATGAGATGCAGGAAATCGTAAAAGCACAGAAGAATGTGGAACTGTTCTTTGCGGAGGAAAAGGACTCCAAGCAAGTCGAGCAGATCCGATAAAACAGTCCCTGAGAACTTTGCCGCTTATCCGGCAGGGTTCTCAGGGTCTTTTTTGCTTATTGCTCAGTCTGTACTTGGAACGGCTTTTCCGGCAGTTTCAATTTGTTTGGCAACCATATTTTCCAATTCCCCCGTAATCGTTGCACAATTTGCAACACGATAATTCCAGAAGTAAGAAACGCCTTCACACTCCTCAACGGACAAATCGCTGTTGACCAAAAGCAGTCGGTCGGAGGTTACTTTCAGCTTTTCGCACAGAGCAGCATATTTTCCATAATCAATGCTTCGGCTGGACGATTTGGCTTCCACCCAGAAGAATTTTCCGTTGATGGAAAACGCAACATCCAGTTCATGCGTGCTCCCTGCGGATGCCGCTTCTGAAAGAATCACATTGGAGCAAAGCGAAACTTCTGCGCCCTGCTCCTCCTGATAGCGATTCAAAATCTGCTGAACCTGATGCTCCACAAAAAGTTCCAGCCACTTCCCGCTCAGGAAATGCCGGACAGTCTCATTTTGCGCAAGCTCATAGACGATATTCTGCGGATAGATCACAATGGATGCAAAAAGTCCCATTTTATCCCACGTCTGAGCGATTTCCGAAAGTGTGGCAAACGAATTCTTGGAAGTACCCTTTGGGATACGAAACGAAAAAGAGCCGTCACTCTGCATATGTGTCCGAATAAACTGCAAGAAATCCACCACTACCGGGTTGCAAAGAGCTTCGCCTGTTTTCCATGCCATCCGCTGAACGGCAATCGGCGGAAGTTTTTTCGGTACGACCTGCTGAACGATTCTATACCCACAGCGTTCCAGATGCTCCAATGCGGTCAAAGACTTCGGAGGGATTTTTTCTTTAACTTCGGACTTTTCTGCACCGGATGTATTCTCAGTCAGATAGTTAAACTTCCATCCGTATTCCCAAGCAGGCGAACGGGTCAACACACCAACTGCATGAAATCCGCTGTCCGGTTCCTCCATCGGAAATGTGATTTTGTTCTTTTGGATATTGATTTGGAGCGTTTTATTTTTCAGCGCTATCTGATAAGCGTCAAGAAGGAATTCCTTTCCCTTATATGTCAGCTCACTGGAACTATTTGCAGAAAGGCCAGCATTTTTTGCCAAAGAGAGAAGCAGACAGGTCGCTTTGGGCAGCTCAAGGATATGCTCCATCTGCGCAGCGTCCGGAATCACTTCCGCATTTGCGTTATCGGGCTGCGGCAATTCGTCTGCCGGAGTCTCCTTTGCTGGTGCAGAAACTTCGGGTGTCATTTTTGAAGCAGCCTCAGATTTTCCAGACTTGGGCAAAGGTTTCGGCTCCGTATAGACCTCAGCAATAAATAATTCATAGGAATCGATGCACGAAAGTTTTCCTGCCGCTGCAAGTCCCACATAAATCGCAGCCGCCCGTGAGGAATCGCCATAATACTTTTTAGAATCCGCTGCGGCAGCAATATCAGAAAAAGCATTATATCTGCTCAGCGGCTCCGCCTTTTCCGGGAACTGCTTCAACGCACGGCAGTAGAGCCACTCAAAGAACGAATCCATGTACGGCTCTGTCGGATACTCGTTTCCTTCCAGAGAGTAACGTAGCAGCTCTCCACTGGTTCGCAGCCGAGTGTCCTTATGGACTTTGGGTGGCTCACAGGTCAGAAGGTCAGCGAATGGCCCACCATGTTCAAACACTTTGGTGGCTTCAAAAACCGTGCTGATGGGTACATCCTGCGCAACAGAATCCAGATGCAGCAAAAGCCGCAGAGAAGAAACAGCTTCACCCTCCGGCTGAACGGATGCAGAGCTGACTTCCAGAATCGAAACATCAGGGTCTGTTGTATGGACGGCATCATGGACGGCACGGATATTCTGCCGCTTGCTGCCTTTTATCCATGTGAATGTCACCGGCTGTTCTCTGCAATAGGGATAGCCGGATATGGGAAAACAAATGGTTCGTGTTGCCATGAACACCTCCAACTTTTTAGGACAAACAAGTTTATGTAAATCAAGTATAGCACAATCCCGGATGTGCTGCATAGCACTATTTTCTGCTTCCGGGAATCCATCTGTGCAAAAAGTGCCGATACCACAGGCATCGGCACTCAGATTAAAAAGCATTTTTCAAAAATGTGCAGCCTGCATCCACCGGATGCAGAACACAAGGGGTTTGGGCACAGCCCAACAAGCATTTTGAATTTGATTTTTAGAAATCGGATTCAAAAATTGCAAGTTGGTACCAGCTTGCACTGCTTGCCACAATGGTGTTGATTCTGAGAAGTTCACAGCTAGTGAGCTATACAGATGCCCAAACCTAAGCTACAATGAAGATGTGCTGAGAGAACGAAGCATTGCTTGAGCTGAACGCTTGTGCTCGCAAACGTCAGAAAAATGGAAGCTGCTGTTATTACCGCCGTCGGTATCGATGTGTCAAAGAGCAAAAGCACAGTTGCGGTACGGAGACCCGGAGGCGAAATCGTACTTCGGCCTTTCGAGGTCCACCACACGAACAGTGACTTGAAAAAGCTGGCATCCACACTCAAAAACTGGGAGGCGATATCCGTATTGTAATGGAACATACCAGTACGTACTGGAGACCGATCGCACTGACATTGAAGGAAGCGGGCTTTTTTCCGTTGTCAATGCGATTTGCGGTTGAATAGGAGCTTCTTGTCCTTCATCTGTCTGCTTCTCCCTCATTTCTGCGCTGAGACGCAGAGCCAGCCTTTCTTTTTGTGTATCCGCACCTCGTGAAAGCCCGCCTGCTCCAGATACGCCTTCAGCTCGGTGTCCTTATAGATGGTCATGCCACCGATGATCTCCGTCCACCTCTCGTCCTTGTCCGTGTCGCCGTTTGCTTCGTTGCAGATGAGAAATGTCCCGCCGACCTTCAGCACCCGGTAAACCTCCCGGAAGCACCGAGGCAGATCAGGCCAGAAATAGACGGTTTCAAAGGCCGTCACCGCATCGAACCAGTTGTCTGTAAACATCATATCTGCCACGCTGCCTTGCAAAACGGCGCAGCGACCCTCCGCGATGGCGACGTCGTTGACCTTTTTCGACTTCTCCACGCTGACGGGCGAATAGTCGATGCCCTTGACGACGCCCTGTGGGCATTTTTTCAGCAGCCGTCGGATGTTCGCCCCACCGCCGCAGCCGCAGTCCAGCACCTTGGTGTCCGGCGCAGTATTCAGAAATTGAAGCCCCCACCGGGCCACGGCGCTGTGACCGAGATTCATCATGGCGACCATAATTTTCCCGCCAAAGCCCACGGGCTTGCGGGTATTTTCAAAGAATGACATATCACACCTCCATTTTTACACACTCGGCATAGGTCAGCGGGAACGAGGCTTTCAGGACAGCGCTTTTCCGCACCGTCCAGCCGTTTTGCCGCAGGAAACGCAGGTATTCCTCGCTCGTCCATCTGCTGTGGAGAGGGAAGCCCGCCAGCTTCATGAAAAATGCCTTGACCTTGCCGGAAAACGAGTTCCCCGCGTGGGTGAAGGTCGGCGCGATGAGCACGCAGTCCTCTTTCAGCACCCGCTTGATTTCTTGCAGGGCTTTTTCCGGCTGCGGCACGATGTGCAGCGCATTGGACACGATCACCACATCAAAGGACTTGTCCGCATAGGGCAGGCGGAACATATCCTGCACGGAAAAGTGCAGCTTGGCAGAGTGGTTATCACGCTTGGCCTCGGCAATCATCTCCGCGGAGGCATCCGTCGCCTCGATGTGCGCTGCCGCGTTCACAATGTGCTTTGCAATCAGTCCCGTGCCGGTCGCCAGCTCCAGCACCGTTTTGGCTTTCACCACCGGCCGGATCAGCTTATACATCTCTTCGTATGCCGCCCGATCCTTTTGCATAAAGCGGTCGTAACGACTGGCATTTTTGTCCCAGAAGGTCTTTCGTTCTTTCATAGCCGTTGCCCTTATCTCTTCTTTATTTTTTGCCGCATTGTGCCTCTCGGAAAGGATTCAAAGTGCCACTAAATTTTCCCGTGCAGGCATTTGTCCCGCCGCTCTCAGGCGTATTCCAGCAGTGCATTGCACGCCGGACAAAGCGCCTCGCCCCTTGTCCAATGCACGCCACAATAATACCGGCGCACCATGAGGGTAACGGTTTCGATCTCCTTTTCCTTGTTCAAGTTCTGAAGTCCTTTCTGTTTTATACATGGTTAGTTAATTCTAACCATCTGGTGGAAGAAAAGGCAGGCCACCTGTATGTAGTCTGCCTTTTGCCTGATGCGAAAGCCCGCAGACACGCGGGGCTTACAGCACCAGCGAGGGCGCGGTGTAGACCCGTGCCTTCAGCTCGCTGTTTAGCATATACAGCCCCTTGCTGTCACCGCCGAACAGATCCATCTTGGTAATGAGGTCAGCGGCGTTCTTCTCCTCCTCGCCCTGTTCCTTGATGAACCAGTCCAGCATCTGCATGGTGCGGAAGTCCTTGACCTCGTATGCGGCGGCGTAGATGGCATTGATGCTGGCGGTGACCAGCTTCTCGTGCTCCAGTGCCTTTTTCAGCGGGGTCATGTGGTCGCCTCGTTCCCACTCCGGCTTTGCGATAGCCTCAAAGGTGACACCCTCGCCGTTATTCTGCAAATACTGATAAAACAGCATGGCGTGATCCCGTTCCTCCTGCGCCTGTACCCGGTACCAGTTCTCAAAGCCGTCCAGTCCGGCGGCGGCGTAGTAGTTGGCAAAGTCCAGATACAGATAGGCGGAGTAGAACTCCTTATTGATCTGCTCGTTGATCAGCTTAGATACCTTAGCGTTCATGATACTTCTCCTCCATAAGATTGTCTTTTTCCTGCTCCCGGCAGGCAGGGCAGATATACCGTACCCAGAGCGATGCTGGGATGCTCCCTTTTCATCTCCAGGAACACCTGCTCCGCCTTGGGATGCTGCTGCAGCTCCGTTACGGCGGTCAATATCTCCTCTGCGTATTTTGGCATACCGCCAACTCTCCAAATGCAAGAATGAATCTTATTATTTTGCTTTTATTATACCTATATTTTTTTCTCTGTCAACAACCACAAAGGGCTTGTGCTCCAAAAGCTGCCTCGAAGCCGATTTTCTCAAATTATGTGAAGCCGTCACAGTAGAACCGCTTGTCACGCGGTATACTACGCATAAAAGCACAGCCGCAGAGTACTGAAATGAACCCCAAAAGTTAGACAAAAATTGAATTAAGCAACTCCAACGGTCTGAATCCTGTATTGCACAGGGCTCAGGCCGTTTAGTCTTAATGTGCCTGATTTCGCGTGTGCCTAACTGCGTGATTAACGCTCGCTTTAGATACATTCATGTACTCAGCAACCTCTACTGAACGAACTGAACCATGTTGCGCTTCAAGAATAAATATGGCTTTTAGATAGTCTTCTCCTGAAGAATGAAGTCTTTCTTTTGTAACCGCCTCAGCCACACTGCTGGACATTATTTCACATGAACAGATGCAATGTCTACATAGCTGGCATCTGTGTAGAAGTCATAGCCAGTTATCTTATCAGTATTCCACAGAGCCAGATCGTGAGTGCCGGTTACAGGCACCAGAAGATTCTGATCTGCAATACCATTCAGAATAATTCCATAGATTTCCTGCACACGCTGAGAATCAGAAGTGGAGTCCAATTCTGCGAAAATTTCAGGATTCTCAAAGAAAGCAGAGAACTGGCAGAGGATCGGATCACCCATAGCGCCAGGAGCCATATTGCTCATATCTGTTGCAGGGTCAAAGGAACCGCCAGCAGTATTGTAGAAGGTCAGATCATATTCGCCAGCCATCAAGGCTCCATACCAGGTGTTCATGTCTACTGCATCAATAGTGACATCGAAGCCGAGTTCTTTAAGAGAAGCTGCAATAGAAAGAACTGCATTGTCAACACTTGCAAGGCTCTGAGAATAGTTGAAATGAATGGCGAGTGAAGTTCCGTCCTTCTCCAGGATACCGTCATCATTGGTATCCTCATAGCCGGCTTCCTTCATGAGCTGCTTTGCCTTTTCCATGTCGGTAGGATAGGTCTTAACCTCCACACCGCAGTTGGGCTTTTCATTCGTAAAGAGGGTTTCAGCAGCAGTCTCCAGGCCATCGAAAACAGAGGTTTCCAACTCCTGCTGATTAACAGCGTAGGATACTGCTTCCCTTACAAGAGGATCATTAAAGGGAGCCTTATTCAGGTTCATACCCAGATAACGAGTTTGGTTGGTGCTGTCATCCATGGCATGACCGAAAGCGGCATCCTGGGAAATTTCCGTGTAGCCTTCTGCGCTAAGTCTGCTGGAGCCGAGAATTGCATCGATTTCGCCGTTGCGCAGAGCAAGAATTTTTGCAGCATTATCAGGAATCACTTTGACCTTGAACTCGTCCACTTCAGGAGCTTCGCCCCAGTAGTAGGGATTGCGGATAAAGGTATAGGTATCTCCCTCGACCCGGTCAAACATATAGGGACCAGTACCCATAGTTGCACTCACGCAATTCTCGTAAGCCTTTTCTACGCCGCCTTCAAAGGCTGCGGGATTCACAATACCAAAAGGCAGCGCCATGGTCAGATTGTCAAGAGCAGCGTAATAAGGGGTCTTCAAAGTCATTACAAAGGTTTTTTCATCCGGGGTTTCCAGCTTGTCAAACAAAGTAGTGAGCTTACCGAAGGCACCATTCTGGGGCCCCAGATTGGTTACTACTGCTTCAAGGGTCATCTTTACTGCCTCGGAAGTCAGAGGAGTACCGTCAGAAAATTTGACACCATCACGCAGATGGAAGGTGTAAGTCTTGCCGTCATCACTGATTTCCCAGGTTTCAGCCAACTCGCCCTGAATCTTCCCGTTATCATCGTAGCTTACCAGAGTGTTGTAAAAATTACGACTCCAGAATCCGGCACCGTAAGTGCTGGATACCATAGGCGTGATGACAGGATAGAAGCCTACAGAAAAGTCCCAATTCTCGGTGACAGTGATTGAGACCGGCTCTGCATCGGTCTGAGAGGTGGATTCCTCCGGTTTCTCGTCAGGGTTCGCGCCGCAAGCTGCCATAGCAAGGCACATCACAAGTGCGAGTCCGAAAGCTAAAAGTTTTTTCAGTTTCATGTACAAAATCTCCTTTATTTATTGTTATATCATGCTTTTCAGCAGGGTATACGTATTTATTGAATGGTTTAACCCAAATATGGAGCAATAGAATGCAGCAGAAGCTTGGTATACGGATGTGTAAAGCAGTCTGTCGAACCGTGAAATGTACGGTCTTCGATAATCTTACCGCAGCGCATCACCATTACACGGTCTGCAAGATATAGCGCAACGTCCAGGTCATGGGTAATGAAAAAGCAAGTCATTTTTCGCTCCTGATGGAGTCGCTTCAGCAAATCAAGAATATGTTTACGAACCAGGACATCCAGCCCACTGACTGCTTCATCAAAAATCAACACATCCGGTTGAGCCGCTAACGCTCTTGCAATACATACACGTTTTTGTTGTCCACCGGATAGCTCATGAGCTTTTCGCAGCTTGATCTCTTCGGGAAGCTCCATCATGGTAAGAAGATCATTGATTTCCCGTTCTTCTTCCTTTTTGCTGAGTTTTCTGAAATTGCGAATTGGCTCTGCAATGATTTGATATACCGTAAAGCGAGGGTCCATTGCTCCCTTGCCATCCTGAAGAATCAGCTGTATTTTAGATCGCAGTACCTGCTTTTGCTTGCCCCGGCAGAGGGAAATGTTTTTTCCTTCAAACAGTATCTCTCCAGAAGATGGAACCAGAAGACCGCACATGAGCTGAGCCAAAGTGCTTTTACCAGATCCGCTTTCTCCTACCAAAGCGCAAAATGAACCATTCTGAATAGTAAAATCTACATGATCAACGGCCAGAAGCTCGTTGCTTGTGCCTTGTTCGTGAAATTCTTTTGATAGGTTGTTGACTTTAATCATGATTCCGCCCCTTTCGTGAAAGCATAGGAAAGGGAGTAAGCTTCAATCAGCGACCTTGTATAAGGTTCTGTGGTATGATCGAAGACAGATTGAACTTCACCGGATTCTATAATTTTTCCTTCTTTCATCACCAACATGTTTCCACCTAATTGAAGAGCTGTTGCGAAATCATGAGTTACCATAAGAATCCCAACTCCATTTGCTTTCATCTGCGAAAATAAATCTATGATTCCATTTCTGTGAATCACATCCAAAGCAGTTGTCGGCTCATCGGCAAGCACGAATTTTGCATCAAGCATCATAGCCATTGCGATAATGACACGCTGAAGCATTCCTCCGGAAAGCATATGGGGGTATGCTCTGTATACCCTGTCAGGATCATCTAAGCCTACATCATGCAGAAGCCGCAGAATATAGTTGTAACGTTGCTGGCGGGATTTGTCGGAATGAAGCCGTAGCGTTTCATCCATCTGTCTGCCAATACGCATAGAAGGGTCCAATGCAGTCATTGGATTTTGCGGGATATAGACAATCTGGTTTCCGTATATTCCTCGTCTCTGCTTTTCTGACGAATTCAAAAGATCAGTCTCGCCGAAGAAAACGGAACCCGACACCTTAAATTTTTTAGGGTCCAATAAGTTTAGCACCGCACTACAGGTCATTGTTTTGCCGCTGCCTGACTGGCCTAACAAGATCAAAGACTCTCCTTCTTTGATTGCAAAGGATATTTCAGAAACCAAGTTATCCGTGCCTGACCGAAGATTAATGCTTAAATGATCAATTATAAGTGATGGCATCATAGGCTGTCCTCCTCCGGCGTCAGAATATCACGGAGTGCTTCTCCAAATAAATTGAAGCCTGCTGCCGTTACGAAGATGCACAAGCCTGGATAGATTAGCAATTCCGGATGAGAGTAAAGCGCTGTCCTGGCATCATTTAACATGGCACCCCATTCCGGTGTGCCGGAGGGAAGGCCAAGTCCGAGGAAAGCAAAGCTGGAAACCATAATGATGGAAGAAGCGACACCAGTGGAAACATACACAAGAAACTGTGGCAGAATGTTAGGAATCAGATGTCTGAAGACCAGCTTTCCTGTATTGCACCCAGAAATCCGGGCTGCCAAGATATAATCTTTACCCATTTCTTGAACGGAATAAGATCTGACAACACGAACAAACCAAGCCCAGGTCGCTATCACAACAGAAACGGCAATGTTTTGGAGTCCGTTCCCCAGAACGCCTATGACAGCAATAGCAATGATAAGAGAAGGAAAAGCAATAAACACATCACAGAGTATAGTAATGAAATGGTCTGCTTTTTTTCCAGCACAGGCGCTAAAAGTACCGACAATCAGACCAATCACAGACAAAATCAGCAGCACAGGTAAACTGATTCCGATGGAATATCTGGCTCCATACAGCAGCCTTGATAAGGTACACCTGCCCAATTGATCTGTTCCAAGAGGGTATTCTGCGTCAGGCTGAGCATACTTTTGCGATAAATTCACCAATTCAGGGTCGTGAGGCGAAAAAGCAGGTGCTGCAATCGCAATCACAATCACAATAGCAATCAGGCACAGACCGATAATTGCCTGCGGCCTTTTGAGTAGCTTATGTATCATTTTCTTCCCTCACCATCCATGGACAAAGCAGACGGTTGATTATGTCTGCCATGAAATTTGCGACGACAAAAATTGCTGCAATGACGACTATACAGGTAGAAACTGCAATCGTATCTGCTGCAATCACACTGTCCACCAGATAAGTTCCGATTCCCTTGATTGAAAAAACACTTTCGATTACCGCCCCTCCGGCAATTAGAAAGCCGAATTGCTGAAAGAAAATTGTAACAACAGGCGGTAAGGCATTTCGCAGAATGTGGCATACCAGGATTCTGTTGGCAGATAGTCCACGGGCTTTTGCAAACCGAACATAATCAGAAGATAATTCAGCCAGAAGAGAGGAACGCATAATTCGGATGAGTGAACACGAACTGGGAACCGCCAGGGCAAATGAAGGTAGCAAAAAGCCCCTCCAACCTGGACTTGGTAAGACACTGAACCATTTCAGATGAATCGCAAAGAACAGTAGAAGAAGGAATCCCAGCCAGAAAGTTGGCACGCAAATACCGCAGATAGTAATGCCTCTGGTAACCTGATCGAAAAGGCGGTTCCGCTTTCTGGCACAGAGCAAACTAATCGGAACGGTGAGTACGATAATCCATAGAATGGCCATCCCTACAAGAGATGTGGTCGTAGCCAGATACTTGTGCAGATCCTTTACAATCGGTTGATGAGTGGTCAAAGAAGTCCCAAGTTCTCCTGTAAACATTCCGGAAAGCCACTGAATATATCGCACAGGGAGAGGTTGATCCAATCCCATTTCCACCCGAATCATCTCAATCTGTTCCGGCGTAGGATTGGATACGCCTCGGTGTGCAATAATTTCTGCAGGATCTTTTCCGGACCAATCAATCAACAAAAAACTTAGAATGCTGACGCCTACCAGCACAATGAGGAAGTTAATGATCCTTTTTCCAATATATTTCTTCAAATAATGCACCTCCTCACATCAGAAATCAGTTAGACATAGTTAATCAAATGCCTTTATGTTACCCTTCAGTGCGGCCTGCATCTGAAGGGTAACCTGCTTAGTAGTTAAATTTCTCTGCCAGATTGGACTTTTCAATCATCTTTCTATATGTGGGCGACTGTTTCAGCAGATGAGCATGTTTTCCGCAGGCTTCTACCGTACCTGCTTTCATAACGACGATCTTATCTGCATTTTCAATAGACTTCAGTCTGTGTGAAATAACAATCACGGTCTTGCCTTGAATCAAATGATTTAATCCAGTCTGTATCTGGACTTCTGTTTCCACATCTAACGATGCAGCAATCTCATCCAGAATGATAATTGGAGCATCCTTCAGGATTGCTCTGGCAATGGACAGCCGCTGACGTTCTCCGCCGGAGAGTTTGGCTCCATTTTCCCCGATTATTGTCTGGTAGGTGTCTGGCAGACGGCTGACAAACTCATTGCAACCAGCCAGTTTTGCAGCTCGTATTACTTCTTCGTCAGAAGCATCCAGCCGCCCAAGGCGAATATTTTCCATAATAGAAGTATTAAATAGAATGACTTCCTGAAAAACAATTGAAACATACTTGAACAAGCTATCAGTGTGAATTTCTCGTATGTCGGTTCCTCCGATCTGAACGGTACCGGAATCTGCATCATATAGTCTGCTGATGAGCTTAAGCATTGTTGTTTTTCCGCAGCCGCTGGGACCGACCAATGCGGTTACCTGTCCTTGCTCCGCCGTAAAGGATGCATGGCGAATCACCTGAGTGTCTTTCTGGTAGGAAAAACAAACATCCTTTATTTCCACATTGAAATCTGAAAGGACTGCCTTTTCTCCACCCTGAAGTTCATGATTCTTGATTTCACCAATCCGGGCAATTCTTGCGTCCAAATAAAAGATTTCCGTCAGATAGAGCAAAACACCACCCATGGCCCCGCTGAGTTTCGCCGCCATAATAATATAGCCCAGAAGAATCAGGATACTTACCTGACCGGAGGCGAGCATTGAAAGGCCAACAGTCGCCGTGATTCCAATAGGAAGAATAGATAAAGTCTGGCCGATTGTAACAGGAATCGTCTGGGTGATCTGAGCTTTCCATTGAAGATTTTCTGACTCATCCAACTGCTGGTCCATTTGAGCTTCTACTTTTTCTTTCAACCCATAGCTTTTAATTTCCTGATTCAGTTCGATTGCATTCTGAAAGCTTTCGGAAATATCTCTCAACTTATCATAATGTTTATTTACATCTCTGACCTGCAGTTTCTTTGTCAGGAAAAGAACCGAAGCAGAAGTAAGAACGGGAAGCAATACACAGAGACCTAATTTCCAATTCATGATCAGAAGGGCTACGCTGATAACCAAAAAGTAAATTGCAAACCCTATGGAATTAGCCACTGCGTTCGCAAAAGCATGCTCAATCGAAGCCACATCTGCCATGATTGTTTGAGCAAGGTCAGACAAATTGTGCTTTGAAAAATAGGATAGGGGCAGTTTGGAAAGCTGTTCCGCCAGATCAATTCTTAAATTTGCAGATTCCTGGTAGGTTTCATCATAGGTCGTTTTATAGTTATAGTTAATAACTAAGTACATCACCAGGGTCGCTGCCAGCATAAACAGGAGATATACCACCGGTTTCCCGGCATTTCCATTCAACAGCCTGTCTGCAAACAGAAAAACACAGATCATCGGCGGTACAAAAGAAACATAATAGAGAAAGAATGACCAGATTGATTTTGCAAGGCCCTTCACACCCGAATCACTCAGCTGGAATGCTCTTTTTAGATATGTCTTTATCATGCCAACCTCCACTGATTTGCCTTGCAGTATACATCCTGAAAATCCTTATAACGTCCATTGCAGGCCATCAGTTCATTGTGGGTTCCCTGTTCCACAACTTTTCCATTCTGGACAAACAGGATCTGGTCTACATTCTGAATAGAGGACAGCCTGTGTGCAATCATGATAACTGTTTTGCCCCTCATCAGTTTTTGGAAAGCCTGCTGCAACTCGTATTCATTTTCCGGATCTGCAGCTGCAGAAGCCTCATCCATAATGACGATATTCGCATTCTTTAGAATAGCCCTTGCAATGGCGATCCTTTGCACCTCACCACCGGAAAGGTATACGCCCCTTGCCCCTATGACGGTCATCTCCCGCTGGGGGAATTTGTCAAGGATGGATGTGCAGTTCGCTGCGTCAAGTGCATCCATAATCTGCTGCCGTGTTGCCTGAGGATTTCCGATTCGGACATTTTCGTAAATTGAGGTCTTTAGTAATTGACTGCGCTGGAAAACAAATGCGATGTTCTGAATGAGAGCTTTTTCAGAATAACTCTGAATGTTCTTTCCACCAATCAGAATTTCGCCGCCATCGACAGGATAAAAACCTGAAATCAGCTTTGCAATGGTAGATTTTCCTCCCCCGGAAGACCCGATGAGCGCATAAGTTTTATTCTGATGAAGTGTCAGGCTGAAATCCTTCAGCACGAAGTTGTCATCATACTTAAAGTCAACATGACGAAATTCAACATTGAAATCTTGGAAGGTCTCTTCGTTTCCATGTGGAAGCTTTGCCTGATCCATAGAAGTAGTCAGCTCATCAAGCTGATTCAGCGTATTTTGTGCGCCAAAGTTATCCTGCCCCGTAAACATGATCGATGTGAAAGAAGTAAATACAGCTCCGGAGAACACAGCAAAGAAAACAATCTTTGCCAGGATTAGCATAGCAGGTTCTCCATAGCTGATGAATACAACTGCGGCTGGTACAGCAAAAGCATAAAACACGTTGAACAGAACCTGGAATCCGACGTAGGGATTCTTACAGCTGAGGCTATACTGATAGACGTACTGTTTGTACTCTTTGATCGAGTTAATCAGAGTTTTGTAATACTGTACAGTTACACCGAAGATTTTTATGATCTGCATTCCTCTGACATATTCTACTGTTGCCGCACTCATTTTTTGAAGCGCCGCTGAATAGCCAGACAGAAATTCAGTACCACCGGACATTTTACGATACTGAAGAACACCAATCACAGTTGTAAGGATCAGGAGAATACCAAGGCGATAGTCTATTGCAAACATCAGCACAAACATTAACACCGGCGTCATAACAGCAGTGACGTTGTCCGGAATCAAATGGGCCACTGTTTTGTGTGTTTCCGCTGCGTTATCATCAATAATTTTTCGAATCTCTCCAGAGCTGTTATGGTCAAAAAAGGAAGAAGAGGCATCCAATAATTTATGAAGCCCATTTTTCCTTAAGTTTGTTTCAAGCCGGAAGCCTAAGTAGTGGGAACACGTTGCCGATGCAATGTTGAGAATGCCTCGTAAAATCATAAGTATGACTACAATAATTGCGTCATACATAGCCTTCTCATATACGGGAATAACCAGAATAGACACAATGGACTGCCACAGAAACCAATATGCTCCCATATATGAGCAGACGGCAACGGCAGATAGTGCCATGGAGAAATATGCCCAAATTCTTTTATCTGGGACATAATGAAATAGTTTTTTATATAAACTGCGCATTGACTTCAAATATACACCTCTTTTTGCTTAAAAACGGTTTGACATACATCAACTCTTTCATTATAATTAGTTGTAGATAACTGTAAAGGGCAAAACAGATATAAAGTCTAAACAAGGTGTTAATAAATCTAAACGAGGTATCTTTTGGAGGAGCCAATGATAGAAGTTAAACGAGATGATTTCTTTGTTGAATCGATAAAGAATCCAATAGAGTACGGAACATATTATAAGATCAACCCAAAATATGGAACCGGATTTCAATGGACGAGTGAGGTTCACCACGATTTCATCATTACAGTGACAGATATAAGATTTAACCAGGAAACTATGGTCGGAGAACATATTGGGTCTGGTTATGTACTTGCTCTCTATATTAGTGGCGCAGGAGATGAATTCTATCCGTATCAAAATATTTCTCCGAATACATTGCGCTGCTATGAACCATCTGAAAAGTATAAAGCTATTTATCATCCTCAGATTCCATTAAGATGTATTACCGTGCAGGTTGACCAGGAATTTATTGATCAGTATCTCCAGGAAATTTCCGGTGATCTTGAAGTGAACTTTTCTGATTTTTTCAAAGAAAAAGGGAAATTCTATTTACCAAATGTTAATCATGCTATGCAAAGCCTATATGAGTATCTGCTTTCCATGAAAGCGTCCAGAATTACAGTAGAAGCAAAAATATATGAAATTATCTCTTATCTTGCTTCATATTTGAAAGAAAACAGACTAAATGAAGAGAATGGCCAGCCCATTAACAAAACAGATTTGCAGGCATTAGCTGAACTAACGCATTACATGGACGAACATTACAGTTTTAATATTACGTTGCAGACGCTTTCCACCATTGCATATATGAGTGAAAGCAAAATGAAAAAACTATTTAAGTCAGTTTATAATATGTCCATTACTGAATACATTCAGAGGAAAAGGATCTCTGTAGCCGAGCATATGCTTATTCAGACCGACCTCACCATTGCGGAAATTTCAAGAATTGTTGGATACTCCAACCCCAGTAGATTGATTGAAATATTCAAAAGGTATTATGGATTTACTCCCTCAAAATACAGAAAATAAAAGTGTTATACTAATTTGGATATACCAGTTATTTTCCCTGTAGGAATCGTTATTTCTTTTTCACGGACCGCAGTTCAATATATCCGCGATTGCCGCGGGGTTCCAACTGAATACGGGGATTGCTGTCATCCCAACAGTAGCCGATGATGTCGGGATCATATCCGTTCATGGCCTGCTGTACTGCAGAGATCGCATCGCAGTACGGTCTGTATAGATCGGCAGGACAGCGTCAGCTCGTACAATCTGATTTGATCATACCCACAGTCGCTTTGGCTCTTGGTATTTTCTGTTTGAACTCCAAAAGCTTTGCAGAGCTCAAGGAGCCTAATCGTACAACCAGAGCAGCGCCGCGCCGATTTTTTCAAATTATGTGATGCCGTCACAGTAGAACCGCTTGTCATGCGGTATACTATACCCAAACAAAGGAAAGGAGCTGGCAGATATGGCAGCTATGAACATGAATCAGGAGCAGTTTAAGCAGTTGATCCGGGAGGAAAAGCCTGTTTTGGTGGATTTCTGGGCGCCCTGGTGCGGCTATTGCCGGAGGATCAGCCCCGCGTATGAGAAGATTGGAGAAGAATACGCGGACAGCCTCGTTGTCGGCAAGATCAATATTGACGAGGAGCCGCGGCTGGCGGGGGCCGAGGGGATCGAGGTCATCCCAACTCTGGTGCTGTACCGAAACGGAAAGGCCGTGGATTCCGTCACCGCACCCGGCTCAAAGGCAGAGATCGACCGTTTCATTCAGGAAGCCTTGGCGAAATAACGGAGGGTTCAGATATGAACAACAATCATGTTTATGATATGCTTGTGGTGGGCGGCGGACCGGGCGGCTACACCGCCGCCCTGTACGCGGCACGGGCGGGGCTGGACACCATCGTGCTGGAAAAGCTGTCTGCTGGCGGGCAGATGGCCCTGACCGAGCAGATCGACAACTATCCCGGCTTTGAGGACGGGATCGACGGCTTCTCTCTGGCGGAGAAGATGCAAAAGCAGGCGGAGCGCTTCGGGGTACGCAGCGAATACGCAGAAGTCCTCCGCATGGATCTGACGGCGGTTCCCAAGCTCTTGGAAACCAGTGAGGGGATCTTCCGGGGGAAAACCGTGGTGCTGGCCACCGGCGCAGACCCCAGAACGCTGGGCGTTGCCGGAGAGACGGAGCTGTTGGGCCGGGGCGTGGCCTACTGCGCCGCCTGCGATGGGATGTTTTACAAGGACAAAACGGTGGTCGTGGTGGGCGGCGGCAATTCCGCCGCGGCAGATGCCCTCCTTCTCAGCCGCGTGGCGAAAAAGGTGATCCTCGTCCACCGCAGAGACACCCTGCGGGCCACCAAGATCTATCACGAGCTACTGGAACAGGCCGAAAACGTGGAATTCCGTTGGAACAGCGTCGTTTCCGCGCTGCTTTCCGGGGACAGGCTGACCGGCGTCCGCCTGCGGGACGCCGTCACCGGTGAGGAAAGCGTGGTGGACTGCGACGGCGTATTTGTCAGCGTGGGCCGACAGCCCGCCACGGCGCTGGCGGTGGGTCAACTGGCGCTGGACGGCGGCGGCTATATCGTGGCCGGAGAGACCACGGAAACCAGTATTCCCGGCGTTTACGCCGTGGGCGACGTGCGGACGAAGCCCCTCCGTCAGGTGGTCACCGCCGTGGCGGACGGCGCGGTGGCAGTCCACATGGCGGAGAAATATATCGCGGAAAACCGATAAAAGAGGTAGATTGAAAAAGCCATGTTTAAGGTCAGGCCGGATACGACCGCAGTGGGGATGCCGACATATCTGCAAGGCAAACTGCCAGAGTGATGGCAGATAAGATAACCCATGTAAGATCGGGAGATATGTTGTCTCTCCATATCCAGTCTACGCAACAGTGAGCAACTGAACACAAAACACAGCCACAGATGTACTCTGCGGCTGTGCTTTTATGCGTTCTCAAGACTCCGGTCTCTCCCCACACCACATCGTGACCTCAACCTGAGATGACGGTACTCTGCCCTTGGGACAGAAAGCAGATGAGTAAGACCATCATCTGTACGAGAATAGCTGCGGTTTGTTGCAGCTTATTCCGCGCAGAGTTCCGCCACCAGAGCGTCCATCTGCGCTTCACTGGTTTGGTTCAATGCACCACGCAGAGACACTACCGTTTCGTAAAGGTGGATATCCTTCATCTCCTCCAATTTGGTGCGCATCAGCCGCGCGGCAGCAGGTGCCCAAGAGCCGTTTTCAATAAGGCCAACCCGGCGGTTTCGGAATCCCTTTGTCTGTAAATGTTCCAAAAACTCCTTCATGGGCGGAAACAGTCCTCCGTCATAGGTGGAGCTGGCTAAAACCAACTTCCCGCAGTAGAACGCACTGGCAACAGCGTAGGAAAGATCTGTCACAGTGAGATCACATATGTTGACCTGCACGCCTTTTTTCTCTAATTTACCCTTGAGGGTCTTCGCCGCATGGGCAGTATTTCCATGGATGGATGCGTGGGCAATCAGTATGCTCTCCGATTCTTCTGGTTTCCATTGTGACCAGAGATCATAGAGCCGCAGACACTCCTCCAGCCCTTCTGTGAGCATGGGGCCATGGAGCGGGCAGATCGTTTTGATCTCCAGCGCGGAGATTTTTTTCAGCAGTGCCTGCACCTGTGCGCCATATTTCCCGATAATATTGTAATAATACCGTCGGGCCTGCGGCGCCCAGGGGGCACGGGCAGTCCGTTCCAGTGAACCGAAGCGTCCGAAGGCATCCGCCGAGAACAGGATCTTTTCCTCCTCTTCATACGCTGCCATCACCTCCGGCCAGTGTACCATCGGCGCCAGCAGAAAGCGCAGCCGGTGCAAACCCAAGGAAAGCGTATCTCTTTCGCCAACCTCCAGCATACGGTCTTCCGACAACGCACCTGTGCCGAAGAACTGCTTGATCAGGGTAAATGTTTTCGCATTTCCTACGATCTTCATCTCCGGGTACTTTTGTGCCAGCCGCATGAGGCTGCCGGAATGATCCGGCTCCATGTGTGTGACCACAAGATAGTCGGGGTTGCGCCCCTCCAACACCTGCGCTACATTGGAAAGCCATTCCTCCGCCGCCCGTGCGTCCACGCTGTCCATCACGGCGATCTTCTCATCCAGAATGACATAGGAGTTGTAGCTCACTCCCATAGGCTGGACGGGGTACTGGTTTTCAAAGAGTGCCAATGTGTTATCATCCACCCCTACATAGCGGATGGCATCTGTTACCGTTTGGATAGCCATATAAAAAATACCTCCTATTTTCCTTACTCAGACTCTGACTGATAGGTTCTTCTTTTCTAATGGAACATACGCTCAACCGCGGATCGACGGTCGCGCATTTCACCGTTGCCTTGCTTCCCCCCAGAGTCGTTACATGTGGTACACCGCAGCGGAGCGAAGTCCTTCCGGCAGGCCGTCGGGCGCAGCAGGTGAAAGTTCCCAGCGTACCTGCCCCGCCCACTGGGAGGCGACGGCAGAGAAGTGGAGCATGACAATACCGAGATCCAATGCGGCATCCAAATTATCGGTGTAGGCATCCTCCTGCTGCACCAAATAGATGCTGTGATCCTGCACAAGGAAGCCATAGGGCTGACGGTTGAGATAGCTGGGGGAGAGCGAAGCGGCGTAGAAGGACTGCCAGAGCATATCGTCGTAGAAGTCCATCATCTCGTCAAGCCCAGACTTGTTGCTCCAGCTCCCCATGTGAACCAAATCATTCACGCCCTTTTTGGGCGCGTAGTACTGCTGCTCGGCCCGCACATCGATCTGAGACATACTTAGGATATTCAGCCGCAGCTTTTTTGCGGCCTTTTCCCCGTAGCCAAAGGCAACGATTGCCGCCACCTCTAACGTGGTGGTGAGAGACAGTGCCTTTTTGATTTTGTCGCTGTCGGTGAAGGTCATCCAGCAGGTGTCAATGTCCAACTCAGTCAGCTTGAGGACGAGATCTTCCATCATGTAGCCGGCGTTGATGGCCGCATAGGAATGCGGGGCAGACATAAGGAGCAGGTAGTGCGGTGCTCCGATGAGAAATTGATTATAGCCCGCTGAGCTCTCCAGCGCCGGCTGTGCATCCTTGTCCAAGACGATCAACTCCGTTGCAATCTCCGGGACAAGACGGGGGCAGGTCTTTTCATAGTAGGATCGGAGCTGGCCGATGGCCTCGCTCGGAACTTCCTTTTCGCGGAATGCGTGAACGGATCTGCGATTTTGAATCATAGCGCTGTAATTCATAGTAGTATCTCCTATTCTGATGTCTTTGGTTTTCTTATAAATCGTCTATCAGTGCGGTGCTCTTGGCGTAGGCGGTACTGCGTGCCTCAAAGAAATCGGTCTTGACCATGTTGGCGTCGGCGTACTGGCTGACCCATTCCATGCTCTCCGGTTCGCTCTCAAAGCCTGGATACAATGCGGGATAGCCAAGGCTCGTCCAGCGGAGGTTGCCGAGATAGCGGATGTAGTCGCTGATCATCTGGCGGTTCAGCCCCGGGATGTCGTCGCCGATCACATAATGCCCCCATGCGATCTCCTGCTCCACGCCCTCACGCATCATCTCGCGCAGCGCTTGTACGCTCTCGGCGGTGAACAACTCCGGCTGCTCCTTTTGCAGCTCCGTGATGATATTGCGGAACAGCCACAAGTGCGTGTTCTCATCGCGGTTTATGTAGCGAATCTCCTGCGCCGAGCCGGGCATCTTCCCGTTTCGGGAGAGATTGTAGAAGAACATAAAGCCGCTGTAAAAATAGATTCCCTCCAAAATATAGTTTGCCATCATCACGCGCAGCAGCGTGGGAGCGTCCTTCCGCTCCTGAAACTCGTTGTAGCAGTCCCCAATGAAGGTGTTGCGGCGCAGCAGATGCTCGTCCGTTTTCCATTGGTAGAGGATGTCATTGCGCTCCACGGGGGAACAGATGGTGTCGAGCATATAGCTGTAGCTCTGTGAGTGGACACACTCCTGAAACGCCTGAATGGACAGGCAGAGATTGACCTCGTTGGCGGTAATGTAGGCGCCGATATTAGGCAGGTTCGCTGTCTGAATGGAATCCAAAAAGACAAGAAAACTCAGAATTTTATCGTAGGCGCTGCGCTCGGCTGACAGTAGGCGGGGATAGTCCTTCACATCCTGCGAGAGATTGATCTCCTCAGGAATCCAAAAGTTGTTCATGGCCTGCCGGTACCAGTCGCTGACCCAAGCGTACTTCATATTGTTGAAGTCATTGAGGTTGGTGGTATTGCCGCCGATCATGCGCCGCAGGCGCACATCAGGGTCGCCCTCCGGGTTAAAGAGGGGCTTTTTCTTCAGTTCCGTCATGCTATCCTCCTTATGACGAGCAGCTTTCGCAGGTCTCGACCTCAAGGGCCTTGCTGCGGACATAGTAAATGGTCTTGACGCCGGCCCTCCACGCCTCCAAATACAGTCTGAGCACCTGACGCATGGAATAGTCGTTGGTGATATAGAGATTCATGCTCTGCGCCTGGTCAATATGTCTCTGGCGAAGGCCCGCGGCGCGTACCGACCAGCTTTGGTCGATTAGATGCGCTGCCTTATAGTACCACCATGTGTCCATAGAAAGCTCCGGAGCAACGCGGGGCAGCATGCTGCCCTTTTTTTCCTCTAAAAAGAATTTCTTCATAATTGGATCTATGCCCGCCGACGTGCCGGAGAGGATAGATGTGCTGGAGGTCGGTGCGACCGCCAGAAGATAGGCGTTGCGCATTCCCTGCACCGCCACCGTTTTCGCAAGCGCCCGCCACTTTTCGGAGGTATACCCCCGCTTTTCAAAATACGCGCCCGTCTGCCAGTCGCTGCCCTCAAAGAGCGCGTAACGACCCTTTTCCCGTGCCAGAGCTGTGTCCGCCTTGACAGCGGCGTAGTTGATGCGTTCGAACACTGTGTCTGTGAAGGCAAGGTGCTCATCGCTCTCCCAGTGGATGCCGCGCTTTGCCAGCATGTGGTGGTAGCCGCTGACGCCCAGGCCGATGCTGCGGTACTTCTGATTGGTAAGCCGCGCGTATTCCAACGGGTAGAAGTTGAGGTCGATCACATTATCCAGTGCGCGGATGGCCGTTTCCACCGTGCGTTCCATATAGGCCTCGTCCTCCACCGGCAGATTACCGAGAGACAGACTCGCCAGGTTGCAGACCACAAACTCACCTGGGCGTGTGGCCGTCACCACTATTGTGTCGCCGTTCTCCGTGTGCACCTCAGTGCTGATGTGCTCGATGGGTGCCATGTTCTGCGCGATCTCCGTACAGAGATTGGAGCAATAGATCATTCCCGTGTGGCCGTTTGGGTTCATATGATTTACACTGTCGCGATTGAAAGCGAAGGGCGTGCCGGTCTCCACTGCCGAGCGAAGCACCAGCCGCACGATGTCCTTGACGGTGACGCTGCGCTTTTCGATGCGCGGGTCATTGACGCAGTCCAGATACCGCTTCTCCCATTCTGTACCCCAGTAATCCTCCAGTGCGTAGCCCTTGACCGTGAGGATCTCATGCGGACACATGAGATGCCACGGCGCGTCTATGTTCTCCTCCGCCAGTCGCCAGAAGAGATCCGGATAGCACACGGCGGGAAACACATCATGTGCCTTCATGCGGTCGTCGCCGTTGTTGGTGCGCAGTTGAAGGAATTCCGGCAGATCCCGGTGCCATGCGTCTAAGTAAACCGCCACAGCGCCCTGCCGCATCCCCAACTGATCCACCGCCACGGCGGTGTCGTTGACCAGCCGGATCCAGCGGATAACACCGCCCGCCGCCCCTTGAAAGCCGCGGATGGTGCTGCCTGCAGCGCGCACCTTACCGAAGTACATCCCCATTCCACCGCCGAATTTAGAGACCTTTGCGAAGTTGTCCAGCGAGCGGTAGATGCCGTCCAGACTGTCCGGCACAGTGTCCACAAAGCAGCTTGAAAGCTGATGGTAGGGCTTTCGTGCGTTGGACATGGTAGGTGTCGCCATCGTGACCTCCATACGGCTGAGCATATCGTAAAAGCGTTTTACCCACCCCATGCGGTCAGAGCCTTCGTTCATAGCAAGATGCAGCGCGATACCCAAAAACATCTCCTGCGGTGTTTCCAGCGGCACGCGGCTGCGTGACTGGATCACATAGCGTTTGAGCAGCAGGTCAAGGCCGGAGTAGGTGAACAACTCGTCCCGTTCCGGGCAGAGAAAGTCCTCCGCCATGGCAATCTCCTCGTGGGTATAGTGGGCAAGGATATAGTCACCGTAGAGTCCCTTATCCGTCAGATAGCGAAGCTTGCCATAGAGGTCGCAGACGCCGCGCCCCTCCCATTCCTGTGCGTTGCGACAGCGAAAGGAGTGGTTCAGAAGCCGCGCCGCGATGAACTCCCACTTGGGTGCCTCTGCCGTAGTCAGCTCTACCGCCGCCTTGGTCAGTGCCTCAGCCCGCTCATCCTCCGTCATGCCCAGGCGACAGAAACTCTCAAACTTCATTTGAAGCGCCGCGAGGGAGTAGACTTCCTCGGTAAAATCCATCTGGATGCGGCGCAGCACCTCGTCAAGCGAGTCATCCCCCACCGTCCGCGCGATGGTATGCCGGACACGGCGCAGCGCAGACCGCTTTTCGCGGTAGAGGATGTACGCCTTGGCCACCTCATAGTGTCCGCGCTCCATGAGCGTTCGCTCCACCTCGTCCTGCACACGTTCTACGGTGAGCGGCACTGTGACGGAGAGATTGTTGAGAACGGTGGCGAGGATCTCATCCATCTCTCTGCTCCCGATCTCCTTGCCCTGTCCGTCAAACGCCTTTTTCATGGCGTTGAAAATTTTCTCCTGTTGAAAGGGAACAGACTCCCCGTTTCGTTTTCTGATCTCCATTTCGATCCTCTCATCTTCTCCGGTCACTTCTCATGTCCTTTTGGGCAAAGAGCGGGCAAGCGCAGTATCACGCTTGCCCGCTCTGTTTTTTGAAAGCCGGTTTTTCTGCAGCCGACGCGGTGGGGCTGTTTGTTGTCTGTTGTCTTGGTTTTGGCTTTCCTGCCAGTTACTTCATAGATTCCAGAATGGCGTCCGCCAGTGCTTCCAGCTCAGTGCGCTTGTCCGTGCCCATGGACGAGGCGAGGCTGAGCCGCTCGTTGAGCACCGTCATGTTCTTAAGCTCATTGTTGACGAATTTCTGCATGAGGTCACCGGACTTCACCGCCCATGAGCCGTTTTCAATGATGGCAAAGGTGCGGTTTTGCAGATTCAGTGCCTTCATATCCATGAGGAAGTCATGCATGGCGGGGTAGATGCCGAGGTTGTAGGTCACAGAGGCCAGGACAATGTGACTGTACTTAAACGCCTCGGAGATCAGCTGGGAGACATGAGTGGAGGACACATCGTACATCGCCACCTTGCTCATGCCCTTATCGCAGAGCGACGTCGCCAGCGCCTGCGCCGCGTTCTCCGTGTTGCCGTACATAGAGGCGTAGACGATGAGCACGCCCTGGGTCTCAGGGGCATAGCGGCTCCATGTGTCGTACTTTTCGATGAACCAGCCCAGATCCTTGCGCCACACGGGGCCGTGGAGCGGGCAGATGTACTTGATCTGATCCAAAACGCCGCCGGCCTTTTTCAGCAGGAGCTGGATGTGGGGGCCGTACTTGCCCACGATGTTGGTGAGGTAGCGGCGGGCGTCGTCCAGCCAGTCCCGCTCGAAGTCCACCTCGTCGGCGAACAGCTTGCCGTCCAGCGCGCCGAAGGTGCCGAAGGCGTCGGCGGAAAAGAGGACGCCGTCGGTGACGTCGAGGGTCACCATGGCCTCCGGCCAGTGAACCATAGGCGCGCCCACAAAGGTGACGGTGTGCTTGCCGAAGGAGAAGGTGTCGCCCTCCTTCACCTCGATGCACTCATGTCCGTCCACATGGAAGCCGAACTGCCGCATGAGCATGAATGCCTTCTCGTTGGAGATCAGTTTCACCTTGGGATGGCGCAGCAGGATCTCCTCGATGCAGGCGGCGTGATCCGGCTCCAGATGGTTGACCAGCAGGTAGTCCAGCTCGCGGCCATCCAGCACATACGCCAGATTTTCCAAAAGCTGGCGGCAGGCAGACCAGTCCACCGTGTCAAAGAGCACCGTCTTTTCATCCAGCAGGCAGTAGGCGTTGTAGCTTACGCCCCGGGGAATGGGAAAGCAGTTTTCAAACAGGGCCAGACGATGGTCGTTGGCACCCACCCAGTAGAGGTCGTTCGTTACTTTACGCACGCAATACATCTTATCTTGCCTCCTTCACGGCCTCAAGCCTTTACAAATTGATCCTTCGTCTCCGCGCACTCGGGACACACCCACTCGGCGGGAAGCTGCTCAAAGAGCGTACCGGGCGCGATCTCGCCGTCCTCGTCGCCCAACTCCGGCACATACTCGTAGCCGCAGCCGCTGCAGACGTAGCGGTCGCCGATGGGGGCGGGCTTCGGCGGCGTGGGCCGCTTCATCTTTACCATGGGCGGCGCGGGCAGCTTTTCGCCGCTATCCAGCGCGGCAGTGAGCAGGGGCAGGATCTCCTCCACATCGCCCACGATGCCGTAGTCGCAGTTCTTGAAGATAGGCGCGTTACCGTTCTTATTGATGGCCACGATGGTGGAGGCGTCCTTGATGCCCTTAAGGTGCTGGGATGCGCCGGAGATGCCGCAGGCGATGTACAGATTGCCGGTGAACTTCTGACCAGACATACCCACATAGCGGTTCAGCGGCAGATATTTGAGAGTCTCCGCCACAGGGCGGGAAGAACCGATGGCCGCGCCGGCGGCCTTGGCCAGCGACTCTACCAGTTTCATGTTCTTTTTCTCCCCGATGCCCTTGCCCACGGAGACCACCCGCTCCGCCTGCGGGATGGGCGTATCCATAGGGATGCCCACGGAGAAGTCGTGACCATCCTTCTTCAGCGCCGCCACAAGGTCGGCCACCTGCTGGGCAGCGTCCCCCTCCCGGAAGATGGTCTTTTTGCGAATGCCGGTGATGGGCGCGGGTTTCTTGGCCGCCGAACGGCTCTCGCCGCCGGAGCTCTTGCCCAGCCTGCCCAACAGATGAGAGGCGATGACCACCCGCTGGATCTCGTTAGTTCCCTCGTAGAGGGTGGTGATCTTGGCGTCGCGGTAGGCCCGTTCCACCTCCATGCCCTTGAGGTAGCCGCTGCCGCCGTGGATCTGCAAGGCATCGTTGGTGACCTCCAGCGCGATGTCCGAGGCGTACATCTTCGCCATGGCGGACTCCATGCCGTAAGGCGCGTGCTGCTCCTTCAGCTCCGCCGCGGAGTAGATGAGGAACCGGGCGCAGCGCAGCTTGGTTGCCATATCCGCCAGCTTGAAGGCGATGCTCTGCTGGGCCGCGATGGGCTTGCCGAACTGGACGCGCTCCTTGGAATAGCTCAACGCGTGCTCAAACGCGCCCTGGGCGATGCCCAGCGCCTGCGCGGCGATGCCGATGCGTCCGCCGTCCAGCGTGGACATGGCAATCTTGAAGCCCTCGCCCTCCTTGCCCAATAGGTTTTCCTTGGGAACCTTCACGTCGTTGAAGATCAGCTCCGCCGTGGAGGAGGAGCGAATACCCATCTTGTCATAGTGGTCGCCGAACTCAAAGCCCTTCCAGCCCTTCTCCACGATGAAAGCGGAGATGCCCCGGGTGCCGATGTCCGGCGTGGTGACGGCGAAAACCACATAGGTGTCCGCCTTAGGGGCGTTGGTAATGAAGATCTTGCCGCCGTTGAGAAGGTAGTAGTCCCCCTTATCCAGCGCCGTGGTCTCCGTGCCGCCGGCGTCGGATCCGGCGTTGGTCTCCGTAAGGCCGAAGGCGCCGATCTTCTCGCCCTTGGCCAGCGGAACCAGATATTTCTTCTTCTGCTCCTCGGTGCCATAGGCGAAAATGGGCCATGAGCCGAGGGAGACGTGGGCGGAGAGGATTACGCCCGTGCCGCCGTCCACACGGGCCAGCTCCTCCACCGCGATGGCGTAGCTCAGGGCATCAAGACCGGCACCGCCGTACTCCTTGGGGTAGGGAATGCCCATCCAGCCCAGCTTACCCAGCTTCTTGACAGCCTCCTCGGGAAACTCGTTGTTCTGATCCATTAAAAATGCGAGGGGCTTGATCTCCTCCTCCGCAAAACTCCGGATCTTCGCGCGCAGCTCTTCGTGCGCCGCCGTGGTTTGAAACAGCATACGGGTACCTCCTTTTAAAATTTTACAGCTCGCTTGTATCTTGGGGATCGGATCCGCCGGTCAGCAGCCTGCGCAGGCTCACGGCACGGAACGCCTCGTCCTGCTTTTGCTGCAAGGCCGCCAGCTGACAGTGGATGGCGCACCGCCCATGCTTGTCCTGCCAGCGGCATTCATATCCCGGCTCCATGCAGGCGCACAGGATGCCCCGCTCCCCCACGACCCCCATGAGATCGTAGAGGGAGGTCGCGTCCAGATCGCAGGACAGCGCGCAGCCGCCGAGAGCGCCGCGGCTCACCCGCACCAAATTGCCGGCGGAGAGCTTGCGCAGAATCTGATAGGCAAACTGATTGGGGATCAATTCCGTTTCCGACATCTCGGCCACTGAATGCTTCTCCCCGTCCAGCAGCACCCGCAAAATGCGCAGCGCGTAGTCCGTCTCTTTGGTGATGATCATGCTCCACATCCTCTTTTCGCTTGCTTGTTAATACCATTATAACAATCTTGATAAATTTTGTCAAGATTGTTTCAAAAAAATTATCGCTTTCATACAGACCGCCCCAGCCCGGGTCAGCTTCGCTTTCCATTCAGCGAAAAGCCACGTTCCTTACAATTATAGAAGCCGAAAAAGCTGTGCCGTGGCAGTCCGCCGAAAGCAGAAAAGACTATGCCTGAAAACCAGAAAGCGGAGAAATTGGTTGGGGCTCGCAGGGGTCGCCCATCCAAGGCGGATGAGTCGATCCCTGGCAAGTCCAAGGCAAGCACCAAAGTGCGTGCTTTTCATTTTATATCCGACGCATTATGTTAAGATGTGCAGTAGATGTTCCATTTTGCTGTCCCATTCTCTGCTGGAATCGGCGCACTCTTTCAGTTCAGTTTCGATTTCAGCATTTATCGGCAGATTTTTCTTATAGCGGATGGTATGCTCAAGGCTTGCCCAGAAGTCCATAGCGATTGTACGGAGTTGTATCTCCACTGGCACATGGATCTCTTTTTCCGCAAAGAATACCGGCAGCCGGATCGTCAGGTGCAGACTGCGATAGCCATTTGGCTTAGGGTGTGAAATATAATCTTTCTCCGTGATGATTTCAATGTCAGACTGATCTTTTAAGCACTTTGCCCAAAAGAACACATCCTCCTCGAAAGAGCAGATCACCCGCACACCGGCAATATCCATGATATTTGCCTGCATGGTCGGAAAATCCAGAGAAAGTCCGCGCTTCTGCATCTTATTCATAATGCTGGACGGCGACTTCAAGCGACTTTTCATACTTTCTATCGGATTGCGATCATGCTGCAATGAAAACTCTTCGTTTAGAATTTCCAACCTGCTTTCCAGTGCTTTCAGCGCACATCGGTATTGCAGCATGACTTCCTGATACCTGCGATTTTCGCTTAAAAGGCGCTGGCACTGCAGATCATCTAAGCCTTTATCTGCCGCAATCGTCAAGCCAAATAAATTTTCACTCATAGTTTCTCCATTCCGCAGGGATAGGCGCTCCGCGCTGTCTGCTGCTCTTGTGTTACGACCTGATAAAAACTGTATCCGCCGGAGAGATGGGAACAGCTGAAACCATACTGCGTTAAAAGCCGACAGGCCAGATAACTGCGAAGCCCAGTCTGGCAATTCACATAGATAGGCTTGTCCCGCTCTAACTCGTCCAAGTGCTCCCGCAGATCGTCCAGTGGAATATTGCGGAATCCATTCAAGTGCCCACGCCGATATTCGCCTTCCGTACGGATGTCCAGCAGCGTCGCACTGCCATCGCAGGGCAAGTCCTCAACATCATTCCAATGGAACTGCTGCACTTTCCCGCTCTCCAAATCCTCAATCATAAAACCGGCCATATTGACCGGATCCTTGGCAGAGGAATAGGGCGGCGCATAGGAAAGGTCAAGTTCCGTCAGTTCCAAAGCTTTCATTTTTGAGCGAATGGCCGTTGCCAGTACATCAATACGCTTGTCCACGCCCTCGCCGCCAACGATCTGCGCACCCAGCAGCCGCAGGCTTTCCTTTTCATACAGTACCTTCATTGCCATAGACTGTGCGCCGGGGTAATAGGCAGCGTGGGATGCCGGGAAAAGCACGACTTTGTCGTAAGCAATCTCTGCTGCCTGCGCCGCTTTTTCATTGATCCCCGTGGAGGCCGCTGTCAAGCCGAACAGTTTCAGAACAGACGAGCCCTGAGAGCCGTGAAAGTGGCTATTGCCGCCACAGATATTGTCAGCGGCAATACGTCCCTGCTTGTTGGCGGGTCCCGCCAGCGAAATCAACGCTTTCTGCCCGGTTACAAAATGGGTGACCTCTACGGCATCGCCCACAGCGTAGATATCCGGCACGGAGGTTTCCATCCGCTCGTTGACAGCGATGCTGCCCCGGATGCCCAGCTCAAGTCCGGCCTCTTTTGCCAGATGGGTGTCCGGCGTGACGCCGATGGCCAGCAGCACCATGTCGGAGCGCAGCGGCTCACTTTCCTCCAGCAGCGTCAGCACGGGATCTCCGTCCTGCCGGAATCCGGTGACGGTTTCACCCAACCGCAGAGCCACGCCGTGTCTGCGCATTTCCGCATGGACAAAGCTCGCCATATCCGTATCCAGCGGCGCTAATAGCTGCTTTGGACGTTGGACGATGGTGACGGAAACGCCCATCTCCACAAGGTTCTCCGCCATTTCCAGACCGATAAAGCCGCCGCCAGCCAAAACAGCGCTTTTCGGCTTCTGATCCTCTACAAAGCGCCTGATGCGGAGGGTATCCTCCACTGTGCGCAGTGTGAAAACACTCTCACTGCTGACGCCGGAAAGCGCAGGAACCGTCGGCTTTGCGCCGGGGGCAAGAAGCAGTTTGTCATAGGTTTCCGTATAGATCTTCCCGCTGTCCAGTGTGCGGACAGTGACTGTTTTCTCTGCGGGATGGATCGCAGTTACTTCCTGCCGTACCCGCACATCAATGCGAAAGCGGTCCCAGAAGCTCTCCGGAGTTTGCAGTGTCAGTTCTTCTTGCTCCTTGATCACACCGCCCACATAATACGGCAGACCGCAGTTGGCATAGGACACATAGCCGCTGCGCTCGATCATGATGATCTGGGCGTGTTCATCCAAACGGCGGATGCGGGCAGCGGCAGAAGCACCGCCCGCCACACCGCCTACGATTACAACTTTCATCTTGCGCCCTCCACCATTGCGGCAATCTCTGACTTAGGCCGATAGCCGACCGATTTGGTAATGTCCTTTCCATCCTTGAATACGACCAGCATCGGGATGCTGGATACTTGAAAACGCATCGCCAGCTCCATCTGCTCGTCCACATTGACCTTGCCCACCTTGAACGCACCGCTTTTTTCTTTGGCAAGCTCATGCAGTACGGGAGAGAGCATTTTGCACGGTCCGCACCAGTCCGCATAGAAATCCAGCAGGACGGGCTTGTTGGAATGCAGTACCTCGTTTTCAAAATTCGCAGCAGTAATTTTCAGTTCAGCCATGAGAAAGGCTCCGTTCTGTTATCTTTGTTTATTCTTTGTTTTTCAGCTTGCAAATGCCCTGCGTCATGGTTCCCATCGGGCAAAACGCACACCATGTGCGGGGCATGTAGAGCACCATAACGATCAGACCCAGCAGCAGAGAGGTCAGCATGAGGCTATAAAAGCCAAAGCTGAACTGCGCCACCCAGTCAGTGACCGTACCGGCTGTATAAGTCCAGCTCCACGGCACACGGAATGTCCAGAACAGCTTAATGGCCTCCCGCAGGGACGTAGCACCCGCAGCGACCAGATAGGTCTGGAACACCATGTTGCCGAACATCGTCAGGAAAAAGAGCAAAAAGGCATAACGGAACCACTTGGAGGACATCCAGCGGGGCGTGGGCTTGCAGCGGGAGCATTTAAGGTCTGTCCCCAGCTTGCTGAACAGTTGACCCCGTCCGCAGAGGTGGTTGCAAAAGAATTTGTTCCCGCCAAAGATGGCTAAAAGCAGCGGCAGAAGAAAATCGATCATACCCAGCCACGCGAACAGGATATTGAAAAAGCCCAGTGCAAAATAGATGATGGCATATACCCACAGGTAATCGTACCAATGCTTTGCTTTCATGCGTCAGCCCTCACTTTCGCCTCAATGCAGCCGACGGGACAGAGCTTTGCGCACTTGCCGCAGCCTACGCAGCGTTCCGCCTCCACGGCGGCGTAGCAGCCACGGCGCACCTTGACGGCCCCCAGTGGACAGGTATTTTCACACACACCACAGGCGACACACCGCGTCTTATCTATGGCAGCCAGTTTCTTTGACAGCATAGCTTTCCTCCCTTAATCCTGCAAGGATTTGTAATAGAGCATACAGTGGCAGACCCCTCGAAGCCCGGATCTGCAATTGGATTCTTGAACTCCTGGCACATACATTTGGTTGCCTCTGTGCACTCCCTGCGGCAGGGGCAGTACCCGCCGGTGCGCTTGAGTCCTTTTCTGATGGTGCTGACAATCTCCTGATCGGGATTGAGCTTGATTTTCATGTTCGCCAGCTCTTTCTTGATCGTGGCTTTATCATACCGCAGGACAAAGTCTTTTTCTGTGATGAGGTTACATTGATAAAAAAATCCGGTGCTTTTGGAGCACCGGATTTTAAGAAGGTGAATTACGCTTTCCACAGACTGTGGAGGTTGCAGTAGGCGTAGACCGCCTCGACCTCATC
>OOAK01000464.1_pt1 | contig 40322 bp, 30 predicted proteins | sample 1671811 | NCBI WGS metagenome assembly OOAK01 (sample SAMN06348195, study PRJEB24527) | human gut metagenome | biome: human gut; feature: ankylosing spondylitis patient; material: feces | host: Homo sapiens | place: China | collected 2015-10 | reverse complement strand
CACATCTATTCGTTTTTTTCGTATATTTGCTTCGAACGAAACTTTTCATTTGTATATTTGTTGGATTTTAAAAAGAAAAAAGAATCATGGAAGCAGAAGAATTAACTGTTGGGAGAGTTCATCATGGACATAACATACGTCGTTTTCGTATAGAAAAGAATATGAATCAGGAGGTTTTAAGCCAATTGGTACATTTATCACAATCAGCAGTATCTAAATATGAGCAGATGAGAGTGATTGATGATGAAATGTTACACCGCTTTTCACGGGCATTGGGAGTTCCTTTCGAGTATTTGAAGAGTTTAGAAGAGGATGCGCAGACGGTGGTGTTTGAAAATAATACGGTGAATAATAATGATCAGGCTTCTGCTAATATTGGTGGCTATGTGGAGGAAAATAATAGAGTGAATAATTATAATCCTATCGAAAAAATTACTGAACTCTACGAACGTCTGCTGAAAGAGAAGGATGAAAAGTATGCAGCACTGGAACGTCGCTTGCAAAATATTGAACAGAGCTTGCAGAAATAAAGAACAAATATAATGAAAGGAATCGTGATATGATGAAACAAATACCCTATGGATTGACGGACTTTGCCCGAATTCAAAAGGTGGACTAAAACTCATCACGATAGTATGGTGTAGCTGGGAACTTGTATTGTTGGAAGAAGTTCCTTTTCTATAATAAACAGTGATCTCTACATATATATCCCGGTAATACCGAGTTGTATATATGGGGATACTTATTACTTATAGATTTGTACCGGAAGTTCGCCTCTTAACGCCCCTAAGGCATTATAAGCCAGCGACTCCATTTCTCCTTCTCCGGGATAGACATATATCGGAGCTAAAAACGAGATTCTTTTTTTCAATCTTGAAATGATATAGTCGGAGTAGGCAATGCCTCCTGTCAGCAGGATAGCGTCTACTTTTCCGTATAGTACGGTGGCGGAAGCACCGATAGCCTTCGCCACATTATAAATCATTGCATCCAATATCAATTCCGCCTTTTTATCCCCTTCTTCGATAGACTGGATGATAGCCGGAACATCGGTAGTGCCTAGATGAGCCGTCAGTCCGGCACGACCGGAGATGCGTTTCTTCAATTCATCCTTGGTAAGCTGACCGCTGAAACAAAGGTCTATCAGTTGACCGGCAGGCAGAGTTCCGGCACGTTCCGGCGAGAAAGGACCTTCGCCGTCCAGTGCATTGTTTGAGTCGATGGCTCTGCCATGATGATGGACAGCCACCGAAATACCACCTCCCAAATGACAGATTATCAAGTCTAAATCTTCATATCTGCTACCTTGTTCCTTGGCAAAGCGACGGGCAATCGCTTTCTGATTCAATGCGTGCCAGATCGTAATTTTGGGCAATAGCGGTGAACCGGAGATATGAGCTATCTCTTCCCGTTCGTCCACTACACCGGGATCGGCAATAAAAGCGCGGCAATGTGGAAGGGCGGAGGCCAGTTCTTCGGCAATCAGTCCGCCTAAGTTGCAGGCATGCGTACGCATGGCGTGCAATGTATCTCTTTTCATCACTTCGTTAACCTCATATACCCCTCCCGAAATCGGCTTCACCAGTCCCCCACGTCCGATGACGGCATCAAATTCGAAAGGTATCCCGTTGGTTTCCAACTCTTCAAGAACCAGATTCTTACGAAATTCAAACTGGTCTATCACCTGCGGATAAACGGATAATTCTTCGACCGTATGCTTGATGTTACGGACGAGCAACGGAGTTTCGTTCTCGTAGACTGCTATCTTCGTAGAAGTGGAGCCGGGGTTGATGACCAGAATCTTCATATCTTTGGAGTTATAAGGTTTGAATTATGATTAACGGTTCAGGTTGAGCTTCTCTCTGCATTCGCAGCCGGCCACTTGCAGGCAGGCCATTGCGATGCTGTAATATTTCGATAAGCCGGAATCACTGCGGGAAGGGAGCACTACCGGGCAGATAGGTCCTTGCAACAATCCGGCCATATCCGCATTGGCAAACAGGGAGACGGACTTGTAGAACGCATTTCCTGATTCTATATTGGGGAAAATCAGCACATCCGCCTGTCCGTTGATAGGCGAAACAATTCCTTTGATGTCCCCGCTCGCCTGCTCACAGGCAGTGCGTACATCCAGCGGACCGTCGATGATTACATTTCCGAACTCTCCCGCTTCGGCAAGTTCCACGATGTTTACATAATCCAGCGAATGCGGGAATTTGGCGCTCACTTTCTCGGTACAGTGTATCAGTGCAACGCGAGGCTGCTCGATACCGAAATGGTGGCAAGTGCAGATGGCATACCAGATCATTTCAATCCGTTGTTGCAGCGTGGGGCGTGGAATCACTGCGGCATCGGAGAAGAACAGCAGTTTATGGTAAGTCGGAATCTCCATCACCGCCAAGTGCGTGAGGATTTTCCCTTTGGGTAGCAGTCCTTTCTCTTTGTCAAGGATGGCGTGCAGCAGATTGTCCGTGTTGATGATACCTTTCATTAAAATATCCGCTCCCCCTTCACGCACGATGCGGACAGCTTCACGTGCCGCTTCGTCCGAATCTTCGATGTGAATGGTCTTCACGTAGTCGGGATATTGCTTCAAGGCAGGATATTTTTCCAGAATAGCCGAATCCCCGATCATGAGAAACTCTGCAATTCCTTCTTCCAAAGCACGGGTAATGGCATATTCCGTATTAGGGTCGTTGGCGCAGACTACGGCAATTCGTTTCCTACGATTTTGTTGTTTAAGATGGGCTGTTAACTGGGCAAAGTTCTGAATAGGTTCCATAACGTTAGATTTTTAGCAAATATCAGAAAAATCATTGAGAAAATAATACTCATAACCCGAAAACTTACGCCTGTTATGTAACATTTTGTTATATTTTAGTTGTTTTAGTGTGTAGATATACACCGAACCGTTTTTTCCTGTATTTTTGCAAATGAATCCCCCTTAAACTTTAAAACAAAATGAAACAGTTCAGAAATCTATTATTTATTAGCACATTACTCCTTTGTTGCGTACTCGTTTCCTGCAAAACGACAAGAGTTTCTTCCTCCGGCTGGTCGTTGGTATGGGAAGAGAATTTTAATCAGAAAAAAGGCTTTGACCCGCAGGTTTGGAGCAAGATTCCGCGAGGGAAGGCCGACTGGAATAATTATATGACGGACTTTGATTCCTGCTTTGCCATGCGCAAAGGCAAGTTGGTGTTAAGAGGCATTGCCAATCAGACGCTGCCCAATGATACGGCACCTTATCTGACAGGAGGCGTTTATACCAAAGGTAAAAAGGCATTCCTTGACGGACGCATCGAGATATGCGCCAAGCTGAATGCCGCAAAAGGAGCATGGCCGGCTATCTGGCTGTTGCCCGAAAATGCCAAATGGCCGTCGGGAGGCGAAATAGATGTGATGGAGCGTCTGAATGACGACTCTATCGCTTATCAGACAGTTCATTCTCATTATACGTACACTTTGGGCATCAAGGATCATCCCAAGTCACACTCCACAGGAGTCATCCATCCCGATCGCTATAACGTTTTCGCTGTAGAAATGTATCCGGACAGTCTTTCGTTCTATGTCAACGACATACATACGTTTACTTATCCCCGCATACAGACGCAGAAGGAGGGACAATTCCCGTTCGACCAGCCGTTTTATCTGCTGATCGATATGCAGTTGGGCGGTTCGTGGGTCGGAGCAGTCGATCCCAAAGACCTTCCGGTAGAAATGGAAGTGGACTGGGTGCGTTTTTATCAGCGAAAGTCACTCAAATAAAACATTAAATATGAATATTCAACTTCCTTCTTTTTTACAGAAAGGTGACGAAGTAGTGATTGTGTCACCTTCCAGCAAGATAGACAAAGAGTTTCTGAAACGTGCGAAGAAACGGCTTGAATCATGGGGATTGAAAGTCTCTGTGGGGAAATATGCCGGTGGCTCTTCCGGACGTTATGCTGGAACAATCCGGCAACGTCTGCAAGACTTGCAGAGTGCGATGGATGATCCGAAAGTGAAAGCTATTCTTTGTAGCAGAGGAGGATACGGGGCGGTGCATCTGGTGGACAAGATTGACTTTACCGCCTTTCGTGAACATCCGAAGTGGTTGCTGGGATTCAGCGACATCACTGCCTTGCATAATTTATTTCAGAAGAATGGATATGCCTCCCTGCATTCGCTGATGGCGCGTCATTTGAGCGTGGAGCCGGAAGAAGACCCTTGCGTGGCCTATCTGAAAGATATTCTCTTCGGTAATCTGCCCGTTTATACTTGCGAAAAGCATAAACTGAACAGGCAAGGTACGGCCGAAGGTATCCTGCGTGGCGGAAATATGGCGGTAGCTTACGGGCTGCGCGGCACTCCTTATGATATTCCTGCCGAAGGAACCATCCTGTTTCTCGAAGATGTCAGTGAACGTCCCCATGCGATTGAGCGCATGATGTACAATCTGAAACTGGGCGGTGTGCTTGAAAAACTCTCCGGACTCATTATCGGTCAATTTACCGAATACGAAGAAGACTGTTCGTTGGGTAAGGAGCTGTATCCCGCTCTGGCTGATTTGGTGAAAGAATATGACTATCCGGTTTGTTTTAATTTTCCGGTAGGTCATGTGACGCATAATTTGCCGCTTATCAATGGCGCAAAAGTGGAATTGACCGTTGGAAAGAAAAATGTGGAGTTAAAGTTTATTTGTTAATAATCCATTCTATCTGAACGATACTGTGGTGAAAATGACTAATTTTGAGGCTTCATATAGATAAAAGGACGATGAAAAAGAAATCTATGATAGTATTGACGAGTGCCTTTGTATTATTATCTGCTTTTTCTTGTGGAGGAGGCGGCAAGGCAACTGGTACGAATGAACAAAGTGAAAAAGTGGTGGTAAATGTACCTCAGTTTGATGCGGACAGTGCCTATTTGTATGTAAAGAATCAGGTAGATTTTGGTCCCCGTGTCCCCAATACGAAGGAGCACGTAGCTTGTGGCAATTATCTGGCCGGAAAGCTGGAGGCTTTCGGTGCGAAGGTAACGAATCAGTATGCCGATCTGATTGCCTATGACGGCACACTGTTGAAGGCGCGGAACATCATCGGCTCTTACAAACCGGAAAGTAAGAAGAGAATAGCGTTGTTTGCACATTGGGATACCCGTCCGTGGGCGGATAATGATGCTGACGAAAAGAATCACCATACCCCTATTCTGGGCGCCAATGACGGAGCAAGCGGAGTGGGAGCCTTGTTGGAAATCGCCCGGTTGGTCAACCAGCAACAGCCGGAACTGGGCATTGATATCATCTTTCTGGATGCGGAAGACTACGGAACTCCTCAATTCTACGAGGGAAAGCACAAGGAAGAGGCTTGGTGTCTCGGCTCGCAGTATTGGTCGCGCAATCCTCATGTGCAAGGGTATAATGCCCGTTTTGGTATCTTGCTCGATATGGTGGGTGGTGAGAACAGCGTATTTCTGAAAGAAGGATATTCCGAAGAGTTTGCTCCGGATATCAACAAGAAAGTATGGAAAGCGGCTAAAAAAGCAGGTTATGGGAAAACCTTCATCGATGAGAGAGGCGATACTATCACCGACGACCATCTGTTTATTAACCGTCTGGCTCGTATCAAGACAATCGATATTATTCCCAATGATCCGGAAACAGGCTTCCCTCCGACTTGGCATACCATTCATGATAATATGGACCATATCGACAAGAATACGCTGAAAGCCGTCGGACAGACAGTGCTGGAAGTGATTTATAATGAAAAGTAAATAGTTAACTAGTAAACCGTAAATAACTTCATGTCAATTAATGAATTACAAGACGAAGTGATTGCTGAATTCAGCGACTTCGATGACTGGATGGACCGCTACCAGCTGCTCATTGACTTAGGTAATGAACAGGAACCGCTCGATGAAAAGTATAAGACCGAACAGAATCTGATCGAAGGCTGTCAGAGCCGTGTATGGCTTCAGGCGGACGATGTGGATGGAAAAATCGTGTTTAATGCGGAAAGTGACGCTTTGATTGTGAAAGGAATCATTGCTTTATTGATCAAAGTCCTTTCGGGGCATACGCCCGATGAAATACTGAATGCTGATCTTTATTTTATCGATAAGATAGGTTTGAGAGATCATTTGTCTCCTACCCGTAGCAATGGGTTGCTGTCGATGGTAAAGCAGATACGTATGTATGCGCTGGCATTTAAGGCAAAAGAAGGGAAATAAAGATAAAAAGGTAATATAGAATGAACGGTGGATATCCTGCGGACCAGGTATCTACCGTTCATTTTCTTTTTCCTCCTCCTGATATTCCAGTATATCTGCCGGCTGGCAGTCCAGCACTTTGCAGATAGCCTCCAGCGTAGAGAAACGGATTGCCTTAGCTTTTCCGGTTTTTAATATAGAAAGGTTGGCGGGGGTGATATCTATTTTCTCCGCCAGTTCGCCCAGAGATATTTTTCTGCGCGCCATCATGATGTCAAGGTTTACTATAATTGCCATAATTTTATTTTCTCGGTTTGGGTTAAATGGTCAGTTCCTGTTCTTCTTTCATTTTCAGCCCGATAGCGAATGTTTCGGCTACAATCAGGCAGCCGAGTCCCAATAATAAATCAGTCGTCTGTAGCGCCAGGGGAGCGATGATATAATGTTCAAGCGCGAATACTTCTTTCAGTCCCCAGTAGTTGACGACCTGCGGAATCAGGTAAAACACGAAGGACATAATCAGCAGACTACCCAGCCAGCGCAGGCGGCGGACATTCTTCCATTCGAATATCTGCGATTTGTTGATGCTCAAAATCAGCATGACAAAGATAATAAGTGCGGAGATGGTGAGCAGTGCATTCATGAGCGAACAGGAACTGCTGATAATCAGGTAACTGTAATTCACCTCTTTCCCGGTGCGTACCGCCATTTGCGTATACATGACAGGCACTTTCTCATTGTTTTGGGCATTGATGATCGTATCCGGTTGGATCATGGCGATCGTAGGTACGACATCCACAAAGCGGAAATCGCCTGCAAGCATAGGTCTGTCACATGCTTTCGATTCCTTGTGCTGTTCTTTGGCCAGACTCATTCCGGCTTTCATTCCTGTTCCGAACTGGTATCCTGTGGTATACAGAGAAAGTCCCAGAACAATGAATACCAATATGCTGAGAATATTCAAACGTCTTTTCATCGCTGTTATTTTTTAGTCCGTGATATTTGTTTCTTCTTTCCAGGGATAGCGGACGGTCGTACGACGCATCGCCCAGATAACTCCTGCCAGTATCAAAACTGCTACAAAAATAGCAATTAGATAGGAGCTAGTGTCCATTAGATCGCTCATATTTTCAGCTTCCGGATATTTTGTACTGAGAAATACGGATAACGAATTATTCAGTATATGCATCAGTATGCAGGGGATGAGGCTGGCAGTCTTGTAATACGTCCATGCAAACAGGATACCGATCAGGAATGCCGGAAGTATCTGGGCAGGATTGATATGGAAAACACCGAACAAAAATGCTGAAAGCAGAATCGCCTTTGTCGGGCTGTACTGCTGTAGCAATGCTTTGGTGATGGCTCCGCGAAATAGCAGTTCTTCGAGTACGGGACCTATGACGGCTATGGCGAGAATGCCTCCCCAGCCGGACTGGAGGATATCGAAGGATTGTTCCATGATGTTGGGAATCCACTTCATCAGTTCCGCCAATGCGGATACGACGAAGCCACAGGCGAGGACAGCCAATGCGCTGAAGAACAGATACGAGGATGAAACGGGCGACCAGGTTATTTTCTTTGTGCTGATGTATCCGGCTTTCCATAAATAGATACCCATCATCAGCTGACCGGCCAGTTGCGCCGGAATCATAAGCATGGTAATGAGCGTGTCTTTGTCTAAGTTTCCGGTAGTGGCTACCAGATAAATCACACAGGGGATCATGACTAAAATGGGAGCAATGATCTGTGCGATAAGCAGATTCAGTAATATCAGTTTAATAGCAGTTCTCATATTCGTAGTATTCTTAGTATTCTTGGATGGGATACAAAGATAATCGTTTGTTATTTACTGGCAATGAAGCTGCACAGAAACATGGCTATCATTGAGATGGATACTACCAGCATCGATATACTCATTAATGACTTTTTCATAAAGTGTTATTTTTTAATAGATGATTAAATAGAAAATGTTTGTTTTTCGATGATTATTTATCGTTTATCGATATGCAAATGTAGAGGTAAGTTTTGAGTTGGCAAAGGAAAAAGAGATTTTATTTATCGAAAAACAATAAAAAAGATATGTTTTTCGATATTAACGGACTCGTTGCAGCTGAAAAGAGGCTTATTAATGTAGTTAATTTAGAGAAAAAGGGGAATTATTTCTCCTGTTTGGCGGCGAGTAGAATGGCTTCAGTTTCTTCCGCATCCTTGTGAAGCTGTGCGATTAGTTCGTCGATACTATCGTATTTCAGTTCGGGGCGTGTCCGCTTCACGAAAGTAAGCCGGATGAATTTGTCGTAAATGTCGGAGTGGAAGTGAAGGATATTCACTTCGATTGTGCGGTTGGGACCATTGCCGATGGTAGGGCGGACGCCTATATTCAGCATTCCCATATAGGTCTTTCCGTCGAATGTGACCCATACGGCATAGACTCCGTCTGCGGGAATCAGTTTGTCGGGATCATCCACGCTTAAATTGGCAGTCGGAAAACCGATCTTCCGGCCTACCTGATAGCCGCCTACTACCGTTCCGTCCAGAAAGTATTCGTAGCCCAGACAGCGGGCAGCTGCGTCTACATCTCCCTGATGCAGCAACTTGCGGATTAAAGAAGAACTGACCGGGGCACTTTGGGTGGTATCTATCTGTATATCATCTGTGTAAGCCTGTGCACGGATGACCTCAATGCCGATTGCCTGCCCGTAACGTACATAATCGTCAAACCCTTCGCTGCGGTTGTGACCGAAACGGTGATCGTATCCTATCACCAGATACTTTACCTGATAACGTTCTTTCAGTATCTGAGTCATGAATTCTTTGGCGGTCAGACGGGAGATGTCGGGCGTAAAATCGAGCATCAGGCAATAATCTACTCCCGTGCCTGCGAGCAGGTTTGTTTTTTCTTCGGGAGTAGTTAAAAGTTCCGGATGGTAAGCGGCGTTCATCACTTTGCGCGGATGAACGGGGAATGTGACCAATGCAGAACGCAGACCTTTGGCTGCCGCTATCTCCTTCACCTGTTGAATCAGATAGCGATGTCCCATGTGTACTCCGTCGAAGAAACCGATGGTAGCTACGCATGGTTCGGGAATCATAGCCGATGTGTCATTTATAATCTGCATACTTACACTCTCATTTTTTTCTGAAAAGATGGCTCCAGTCTTCACCGGCTTTCGGTGTGTAGGTCGAGATACCCAGTTCCTGAGCTACTTTACAGTTAATTTCGGAATCGTCAATAAAAAAAGTTTCTTTCGGGTCAATACCCGCATCTTCGGTCACTGCCTTGAATATTTCCGGTTCGGGCTTGGCCATTTTCATTTCGTAAGAGAGATACGTTTTCTCAAAATAGTCCTCTACTTTGAACGTACGGTAGGGGAAGGCATTCTTGCATACCCATTTCCAGTGGATGTCATTTGTGTTGCTGAGCAGATAGACTACGTATTTCTCACGTAGTTTGAGCAGCAAGTCGAGTTTATAGGTCGGGATGTCTACCAGAAAGCTGTTCCAGGCTGCGTCGATCTGCTTGTCGCTTACCATCTTTCCCATCATCTCCCGAATGCCGTCACGGAATTCGGCAGGAGTGATCAGTCCTTTCTCCTGCTGCAAAAATATTCCGTCCAGCTGGTGGGTGCAGAACTTTTCTTCTATGTTCTGGAACCCGATCTTTTTAAAGTTCTCAATACAACGTTCGCGGTCGAGATTTATCAGTACACCGCCTAAATCAATAAGTAAGTTTTTAATTCCTTTACTTTTCATTATTTTCTCATTTGTGAATACTACGTTGAACAAGGCGAATAAGTTCTCCAACCCATAACACCGTGGACGAAACGCCTATAATCAGAAGCCACGTCTGCCAGTCGAGCGGCTCTGTGCGGAATACAGCTCCACCGAACTGTACGATCAGAAATTGTCCGACCAGGATGGCCAGAACAATCAACTCCATGCCATACGATTTGGAAAGTCCCTTGAATGCCGAGTCGGTAGTGCCGAATACGCGGGCATTGAACAGGTTCCAGAATTGCAGCATGACGAAGAAAGTGAAGAAAATGGTGAGGTTATGTACATCCATACCTTGCGCGCTGTGGTCGAAATAATAAATCATTCCGAGCAATACGGCGAGGAAGATCGTACCTACACCTAATATATTGTTACGCATCGCTTTGCTGATGATAAAGTCAGTGCTGCGGCGCGGCTTTTCCTGCATGACGGTTTCGCTGGGAGGGATGGAAGCGAGGGCCAGAGCGGCAAAAGTATCCATAATCAGGTTCACCCACAGCATTTGTGTCACTGTCAGCGGAAGTTCTGTTCCGATCATCGATCCCAATAACACGATTAGCAAGGCTACAAAGTTGATCGTCAGCTGGAATACGATGAAACGCTGAATATTCTTATAAAGAGAACGTCCCCACATGACAGCGGTACCGATGCTGTTGAACGAGTCGTCGAGCAGTGTGATGTCACTGGCTTCTTTGGCTACGGACGTACCTGTACCCATTGACAGACCGACTTGGGCATGATTCAGGGCAGGCGCATCGTTCGTACCGTCTCCGGTTACGGCGACTACGGCTCCTTTTTGTTGAAGCAACTGCACAAGACGTTGTTTGTCCGTCGGGCGGGCGCGGGACATGATTTTGAGGTCCATCACACGGTCCAGCGCTTCTTCATCACTCAGTTCGGCAAAGGCAACACCGGTGATACGATTCCGGTCGGTATCTGTTTCCGGTTGCCACAGTCCGATCTGACGGGCAATTTCCGTCGCAGTTCCCGGTGTGTCACCGGTAACGATTTTAATACCGATACCAGCCGACTGGCATTTGGCCACAGCGGCGGGTACATCCGGACGAATCGGGTCTGAGATGGCTACGACTCCTAAGAAATTAAGGTCGTTGGCAGACACCAGTTCCGTGCAGTCATTCGGTTCGTTTTCTCCTACTATTTTGAAGGCAAAGCCGAGTGTGCGCATTGCCATATTCTGATAATTCAGCAACTGGGCTTCTACTGTCGAACGATATTCGACGGCATCTACCCGTCGGCCGTCCAGCACGACTTCCTTACATTTGCCGAGCACGATTTCGGGGGCTCCTTTTATATAAAGTACTTTCTTCCCGATGATCGGAGACTCGACGAGAGTCGCCATAAATTTACGTTCGGTCGAGAAGGTGAGCTGGTCGAGGATGCGGGCGTGTTCACGGAGTTCGAGATAATTTCTTCCCTGACTGTTGAGCCATAATAACAGGGCGACTTCCGTAGGGTTACCGACACCTTTCGGCTTTTCGCCCGTTGCCGCTTCTTCGAGGAAAGCGGTTGAGTTGGCGCTGATTCCTTCTGCGACGAGAGCGCTGATGTCATCATCGCCCAAGTTGCCGCCATTCTTGATTCCGTAGAAATTGGGTTCGTGTACCTGCATCAGGTTTTGAGTCAGTGTACCCGTTTTGTCCGTACAGATCACGGTGATAGCTCCCATCGTCTCGCAGGCGTGCATTTTCCGTACCAGATTGTTGGTCGAGAGCATACGGCGCATATTCAGGGCCAGGCTGAGCGTTACGCTCATGGGCAATCCTTCGGGGACGGCTACTACAATCAAAGTAACGGCCATCATGAAATATTTGAGGGTCCGTTCGAAAACCGGAAGCCACTCGTGCCAGCCGTTCAGCGAACTGAAATCAAAGTACAACAGTACATCTTTTACAAAGAAGATAAGGAAGGCAAGTCCGGCAACGGTAAAACCGATTTTACCGATCAGGTTCGCGAGCTTGGTCAACTGTATATTCAGAGGGGTCGGTTCCAGATTTTCTTCGGTGCTTTGGCGTGCTACCTTGCCGATTTCTGTGGCATCTCCCACGTGCAGTACGCGCATGGTGCCGTGTCCGTCCACCACTGTCGTTCCGCGCATCACTAAGTTGGAGGCATAGGTTGCTTCTTCGTCAAAGTCCGCTTCGATCACAGTCTTGTTGATTACCGGTTCTCCGGTCAGGTTGGATTCGTTCACTTGCAGGGAGATCGCTTCCAGCAGCTGGCCGTCGGCAGGAATCTCTTCGCCTGTTTCCAGTATGATAATATCGTCTACAACGACGTCTTTACGTGGGATTTCCTGTACGTGTCCGTTGCGAATCACTTTTACGAGTGTTTCTTCATTGACGGCGTTCAGTAAGTCGAATTTTTTATTGGCATCATATTCGAAAAAGAAGCCGATGCCTGTGGCCAATAAGATGGCCGCTATGATTCCGATAGTTTCGGCATATTCATTTTCGATGATGGAAATGATCAGTGAAAATACGGCGGCTACCAACAATACCCGCACAACCGGATCTTCAAACTTTTCGAGATAGAGCTTCCATAAGGAAGGACGCTTGGGGGGTGTTAACAGATTGACACCGTTCTTTTCTCTGCTTTGTAGGACTTCGTCATCCGTAAGGCCTACATGATAATAATCGTCTTTTTTTGTAGTACTCATGCAAATACATGCGTTTGATTAGGACCGCAAAAATACAACATAAAATTGTGATAAAATGTTTAATTAAAACTTTTTATGAAGTTACTTTATTCGGGACGTCCGCAAGTACGATAGGGAATCGTAAACCAGAACGTTGATCCCTTGCCTTCTACGGAGTCTGCGCCGATTTGCCCCTCCAATTTGTTTACGATGGTTTTAGAGATGGAAAGTCCCAGCCCCGTTCCTTTCTTGTCTTTGTTCAGCTTTACGAAGCGGCCGAAAACTTCCGGTAGTTTGTCGGCAGGGATTCCTGCTCCCGAGTCGGTGACATAAAAATAAAGTTCGGTATCTCTTGCCTCATAACCGATGCTGATCGTTCCCTCCTGCGTGAATTTAATGGCGTTGGTGGTAAAATTGGAGAGCACCTGCGCGACACGGTTCCGGTCGGTCTCTATGCTACAGGAGGGAAGGCTTGGTTCTGCTATTATTTGAATATTTCCTCCTGCATCGTTGACTTTCATTTGGAAAAGCTGCCGCAAGTCGGATAGTAACAGGTTGATATCTACCTTTGTATATACAAATTCGAGTGTGCCGGCTTCTATTTTCGACATATCCAGGATATCGTTCACCAGTTGCAGCAGCAGATCGGCATTCATCTTTATGATCTCCTGATATTGTGCCTTTTCTTCTTCTGTATTGGCACTGGCGAGTATTTCTGCAAATCCTGTGATGGCGTTGAGAGGCGTGCGGATTTCGTGACTCATATTGGCAAGGAAGGCAGACTTCGAAAGGTCGGCATTTTCTGCTTTCTCTTTGGCAAGTGTCAGTTGCTTTTCTGTTTCTTTAAGTTGGGTGATATCGTGCACGGTAAGTACCATATTCTCTTCTTCGTTAAGGAGAAAATAGGAACCGGATATCACGGCGTCACATTCTACGGATTTCTTTTCGGAGGTAAGCACGTTCAGAGTAGCTTCCAGATCAGTGAAGCCTCTTCTTTGTTCGAAAGCCTGGCGGATGGCACAACGTATGGGGCAGGAGCCACAGTAAGCATGAGTACCGCAGCCTCCTTCCGCCGATAATGCGTTGCGGCATTGCAATAAGTCGCCCACTCTCTTTTCTTCCAGACCTTTCTGAGTTCCGGTGAGTTGATAGTAGTTTGTTTTTAATACTTTGAAGTCGTTATCTATTAATAAGATATAGGCATGGACATTTTTCAGAATGGCGCTGGCGATGTGGTTGGTATGTTCCAGCTTTCTGGATTCCCGGAATAGTCGTTTTTGCATCCGAAGACATTTTCTCCGTTCCCATAGATAGCTGAGCAGGAGGATTGCACATATAATTAGCAGGATAGGTAGCAATGCTATTAGCATGATGTAACTTGTTGGTTTTGTTCTACAAATATGTTGCAAAGATAACTTTTTTACTCGGGATAAGAAATAAGTTCGAACAATTTGCATTTTATTTGCGTTATATTATTTAGTAAACCAATAAAAAAACGAACGTTATGAAAAAGTACATTTGCACAGTCTGTGAATACATTTACGACCCCGCACAAGGAGATCCCGAGAGCGGAATTGAACCGGGAACAGCATTTGAAGACATTCCGGATGATTGGACTTGTCCACTTTGCGGAGTCGGAAAAGAGGACTTTGAACCGTACGAAGGATAAAAAAATTAAGAGAGAGAAGAGATTATTAAAAAAATGACCGGAAAGCAGTGCTTCCGGTCATTTTTGCGTTTCAGCTCATGCAGAGCTTTTTTTGTTCCTGTTTTTATACTGTCGGGTCAGGTGCTTCCTCATCGCCGCCGTCACCGCCGCCGTCGGGGTTGGGAGGAGTAGGAGTGTTTCCGTTGTCAACGATCTCGCTGCCGGTTACCAGTTTTTGAATACTTGCCTTTTTCAGCATATCCTTAAACTTGTATCCCGGAGTAAATACGATCTTCACCCGACGAATCGTGTCGGAATCCACTGCCGCTTCTGTCTCCTGGCTTTCGCTGCTGATGCCGGGACGGAATTGACCGAAATCACCCAGTTGTACGGAAATACCTTTGTTTAAGTTTATATTCAGCGTATCGATCAGTGCATCGAGTACAAACTTGACCGCTCCGCTGGGAACCATTCCCACTTTAGAAATCTCATCACACAAATCCTTGAAATTAACCGTATTGGTAATAAAATTCTGTGCTACATACTTTTCGGTTTTCTCTTTACCGAAACCAATCATTCTTTTTTTAACGACATACCTAAGTGCCATAATCTTTTTTGTTTTTTAATAGTTAGTAAATCTGTTTCTTTTGTTTTGTGATCACGATGCAAATGTATGTGTTTCCAAATGAACTGCCAAGCAAAAAACTCAAAGTGCGTTAATAAGTTTCTTCAACTAAAGAAATGGTCAGATGTTTTTTTGTTGTTCTCCTTTCATCTTTTTCCGATTGAAGATTGTCCTTTTCATATCATATCCATACCTTTGTAGATTCAAGAATCCAACGTGACTCCGGTGACTCAGGAGCCGGGATGTCCGGACTTGTTAATAAATGGATAGACGAACAGCCGTTGATTATCGCTGTTTACATCGTTTTGGCACTTAGTTCCTTCGGTATCATTGTTGGAAAAATGATCGACTTTTGGGTGTATTGTCTCCGAAAGAAAATGTTTTAAAGTCTCTGTATATAGATCCCTGTTGCCTCTGCCCGAAGAAGGTTGGAAACAGGCTTATTCATCTAATGAGTTCAATTAGGGATATACGCTATATGCTTCAAATCATTTTCTTCGCATAAATCACCTGTTTTCCTGCTCCGTAGCGCATCAGTATCCCTTTTTCGATAAAAGCGTTCAGCTCTTTTAGTGCACGCTTTTTGTCGTGACCGGTCATATAGCAATAATCAGTGCGAGTCATGCAAGGATATTTTTCAAGGTGGGCGGTTATTAATGCCAGACATTCCGCTTCGCTACGTCCGTTACCTTTGGGCCGGGTGAGAGATTCGGTACGTTCCAATCTCATGTCATACCCTACTTCCCGCTTGAATTGTTTGGTCGGTAGATAGTTGATGTTTTTTGATTTGATTGATTGTGCACGCACATCTTTCTTGTGCATTACGGGTGGTCCTTGCAGCGATACGGAGAAATAGCCGATCTCGCCTAATTCTACAATCCAGCCGTTAGCCAGTAAATCTTTTAACTCATTTTGAAAAGACTGCATTGCTCCTGCCAGCAAACTACGGCTGATTCCTGTAAATTTGTGTACGCGGTCCAGAAATTCGTCCTGACCGATAGTCCCTTTGGGAACAATGCGGGGATGAAGGGGTTGTTTTTCTCCTGTCTGCTTGATATCGGGAGTCTCGTAAAGGTCATACTGTGCGCTCATAACTTAAGTTGTTTTGTTGTGTTATTAATGTTTCTGTTCCTATAAACTAAGGAATCCGGCTTAAATATTAATTCGTTCTACTACAGTTCCCCGTGCGGACCACTAGAGTGGGACACAGGGGGGAACTATAGTTCTTCTTTCGTGCCACTATAGTGGTACGAAAGAAGATTTGCATACAAAGTTATTAATATTAAAGAGAAAAGGGTTAACCTTACGAGGTTTTTGCGTTAATTATTTATTTCCAGCCGCAATTCCTCTTGCATCACCTTGCTTTTCCCATCCTTTGCGTATCGGTATGACAGCAGAAATACATTATAAGTATGACCGAAAGATTCCTCTACCTTGAATGTATTGGGGTATTTGGAGTCACCGTCTATCTGAGTTACCTCAATATCCTTGTACGGCTTTATCGTGACATGATTGTTTTCCTCCACTTGCAGTATGATAGCGGTTTTGTTGATGTGATCCACATTGCTTTCAAAAGACTCCGTTCCGGCTATCACGCGTACGCTGTTGTGGGTGAGTGGAAACATCTTCTTGTTACCTGCGGTTGCCATCCCGTCTGCCAGACCGGTCATTGAATAGTAAACGTTTTCGCCCTGCGTTGCATAATCGTTCTTGATAAGTATTTGATATAGAATGGTGTTTTTGCTTTCATTAATCTCGACACCGGAGATATCCGTAGCTTTTAATCCTACGAAGTAGGTAGAATCCGGTGACAGTCCTTCGGGACGTATCTTGATCATGGTTCTGCCTGTCCGTTCGCCTGCATTGATCTGAATCTTGTAATCTACGATCTCGTATTTGTCACTGGACAGGAATTTGGCATAGCAGGCTTCATCGACGTCGTAAAGAGACCGGTTGTAGAATTCCAGTGAAGTCAGGTCTTCTTCCAGCCCGATCACCATGTTTTGTTTTGGGGCATGGGTACCTCCGGTGCAGGCTGCGATATATCCTGTCGCCTCTTCTCCGGTAGGGGATAAGGTGACCACTTCTTCAAACGTGTTATAGTAGTCACTGCTGATCAGGGCCACTACATTCTTGTACATTTCCTTCTCAAACAGCGCATCGTCATTGCATGACGAAAGCGCTGTCATAAGTGCGAGTATCGTTATAAAATCTCGTTTCATTTTCTTTTTTGTTATTTAGATTAATAACCCGGATTCTGGTCGAGAGAAGGCAGTCTTCTCATTTCGTTGCGTGGTATGGGCACCCAGACAGACCTTTTGTCAACCACCCTCGTCAGGAATGAGGAAGAACTAGGGATGACACGCTGGTAGTAGGTCTCTTTGGTTGCACCGTCGGGATTCATTCCACGGATAGGTTCCTGCTCTGTCTCTTCATAAATACCCCAGCGGCGGACATCATAGAAACGTCTGTTTTCCCATAAAAACTCTACCATACGTTCGCGTTCTATCTGTTTCTGTACTTCCGGCGTACTGTTGAGTTGATTGGCTGTCAGCCCCGGCAGTCCGGCCCTGTAGCGGACTTGATTGAATGCTTTTTTAATTTCCTCTTTATCTCTGCTCATGGTATAAGGCTGACCGTCCAGTTCTACGGTGTGGGGGCCGGTCAGGTTGTTGAGTGCCTCCGCATACGATAGCAGGATTTCCGCATAGCGGATGATGGGATAGGCTTTCTGGATATGGCGGGCTCCGGTGCCGGTCCAGGCATCCATCGGGTTATTGTACTTTTTGATTACGTATCCGGTGATGGGATAGTTGGGCGAAGTGGCTGTAACACCGCCACGACCGTCTTCATCCTGATAGTAGTACTTGGCTGTGTGGTTGTTGAGAGTCGAACTGGACAATGCCTGCCATACTGCCTCATTGAATCCTACAGATGCGTAGAACCGCATTTCACGATTGGCGTACATCTTATATACACCGGCGTTGAGGGGATAGCCGGAAAAGTTACGCGGTTCGGAAGTGAAGCCTGTCTCCGAGTAATATCCGTCGGCGGCGGCTTCTTCTTTCGTACGGCCGTCGTCCATCAGATAGGCGTCTACCACTTTCTGAGTGACGCAGAAACGTCCCCATCCACCCATCGAGGGAGGGAAAGAACCTTTGCTGATGGTTTCGTTGAGGTACGTCGTGTTTCTTCCCCAGATCAATTCCGGGTTGATGGACGCTACGGCTTCGCCGGTAAAGATGTCCGAATAAGATTTGAAAGGGTCTATTCCGTTGGCTCCGTTCGGGTAGGCGTCATAGAAATTGGGGTCGGAAGTGACTCCGGCGGGAAGTTCCGGCGTATTGTCGTCTTTTGCATACGTATAGAGCTTGTACGCTCCCATATCCATCACCCGTTTTGCGGCGGCGGCAGCTACTGCCCACCGGCTTTCGTCATATTGCTGGGAGACATAATGCACACCGTCGGTCTTGCGTTTCCAGTTGCCGAAATAGGAGCTGGCAACAGGCCCCCCGTTGAATAGCGGGCTGGCGTGTATCAATCGCAGGCGGGCTACCAGGCCGAGTGCGGCTCCTTTGGTGGGGCGTCCGAAGTCCAGCGTGGAAACATCCTGAGGCGAGGGCAGCAGCCGTGCCGCTTTTTCGAACTCCTCACAAGTATAGTTCATTGTTTCGTCATAGGTGGCCCTGGGGCGGTCGTAGTATTCGATAGGTTCGTTGGTATTCACTACTTCGTCTCCCAGCAAGATTGCCGGACCGTAATCGACCAAAAGATTGTAGTAGGCGAAGGCACGGATAAAACGTGTGTATCCTTCCAGTCTGAGCCGTTCCGAGTTTGTCAGGTCTTTCGGGCGGTCGAGGTTTTGCAGGATGCTGTTGCACTTACGGATGATTTTGTAGTATTTGCCCCATTGGTTCAGGTTGGGGGAGCCGTCTCCGAGGAAATCCTGTGTGATCTTTCCGTTGGCGAAATCCATGCCGTGATAGATATTGGCCGTTCCACTTCCGGTCAGTCCGTTAAATCCTTCGTCGGTCGCCATCGGTCCCGGTGTGTACCCGTTACGGATGGTCTGTGCCTCATCCGGGAACATGGCTGCCGCTCCCCACATATACGCTTCCATATATCGGGCATTGGTGAAAACCGAGTCGATGTTGAATTCATCATCAAAGTAATTGTCTATGTTTAAGAAGTTGCTGCAAGACGTTACTAACATGACTGCCTGAACCAAGAAGAACGTTCTTGCTGTTTTTTTTATTAAGGATGTTTTCATTTTATCGTTTATCGGATGATGTATTTATTAGAGATTGACATATAATTGCAGGGAATAGGTGGAAGGGATGGGATATACACGGCCGTTCCAGCGTGCCTGCTCCGGATCGAAGAGTTTCACTTTATCCCATACATAGAGGTTGTTACCTACGAATTGGATATCCAGTGAAGAAACACCTATGCGTCTCAGAAAAGCTGTCGCAAGATGGTAGTTCAGGGTGATTTCCTGCAGGCGTATGTAGCGTGAATCGCCCTGCCAAAAGGTGGATAACTGGCTGTTGTTGCTGTTATTTCCATATTGCAGGCGGGGGAAACGCGCGTTCGGGTTTTCGGCAAGGGATGGGTCGATCCCGTGTGCGATGGCATAATCTCTGGGAATCCATCGGTTGACTGGATTGGCTGCCAGGGTGAGTACGTTTCCGGTGTTACCCTCGAAGAAAGGCATATACCCCATTCCGTTGAGGCGGGTTTCGTCGTTCACTGTCGTCTTTTGACCTACATAGAAAAAAGAGGTCTTGCCGGTTCCCTTGAACAATACACCCAGAGTCAGATTCTTGTAGCGGATTTCTGCCCCCAGGCCGTACATCAGCAGCGGATAAGTGCTGTGTGTCAACGGCACCATGTCCAGCTTGTCCACCATACCGTCTCCATTGATATCCTTATATTTGATGTCACCGGGCATTACCTCCCCGAAAGTCTGCTTGGGACTGTATTTGATGTCATCTTCGTCCTTAAACAGTCCGACTGCCTGATATCCGCGGATGGAATTGTACGGGAAATTATTGTATTCCAGATAGGGATACTCCAGATAAGCCTGCTCCCAGTTCTGTACTTTATTTTTAGAGTAAGTGAAATTACCCCGTAAGGTGAAGCCGAAATCGGGAGTGAAATCCTGCGTGAAGCTGATGTTTCCGTCGGCACCGTAACTTTTCATTTTACCCACATTCGCGTATGGATTGGAGACCACTCCTACGAACTCGGGCACCTGTACCCGTTGCTGGAAAATACCGTTACGCTGATCATGGAAAATATCGACAACGAAATCGATCTTGTTATTAAACAACTTTCCTTCAATACCCACATTGGACTTGATGGCCTTTTCCCACGCCAGATTATCAGCTCCGATACGTGTCTCACCGATAATCTCGATGTCGGGAACGCCCCAAGCCGATCCGGTGCCTTCGTTCACTTTTGTAAGGTAGGGGAAGCGGACGTCGGTAATCCGGTCGTTACCTACCGAACCATACGAAGCTCTTATTTTAAGATAGTCGAGCCAGGGGAGCGCCTCTTGTATAAACTTGTAGCCGGTAGGTACCCAGCCCAATGCGACGGATGGGAAGAAACCGTATTGTCTGCCGGGCTGGAAGTTTTCGGAACCGGTATATCCGAAGTTGACGTCCAGCAGGTAAGTATCCTTGTAGCCATAAGTAAACCGGCTGGATACTCCCTGATAGCGCAAGGGAATGGCCGATAAGTTGCTTGTGGCGTCGTCCGTGTCTTTGGAATCGCTGATGTAATAATAGACCAGCGCGGATGTCCGGTGATCTGTACCGAAGAGCCGGTCATAATTGAGCGTAGCCTCAAAGTGGTATTTGCGGTACTGGCGGGTGGACTTGCTGTACGAGGCTTTTTTCTCCTGTACGGTTTCCTGCATGATGAGTGATCCGTCGCTTGCTCTGCCCAGTGCATTGTAGAGGGCCGGCTGCACGCTTCTCCGTTCATTGAAGTAGCTGTGGATATCGTACGCTCCCTGTACACGTAGTTTAAGCCCGTTGATCAATTCGGAAAAGTCCTGATTGATTGCCAAAGTCGATTTGCCCTTGTACACTTCGTTGGCAGCCTTTCCCGTATGGTTGATCATGACATAAGGCGATGACAGCTCTCCGGCACCGCGTCCGGGCAGCATACCATTGGAATATTGGGTGGGGATGGACAATGGAGTAAGCCGCGACTGTGCTCCCCATATATATTCGGTATTGGCTACGCCGGGTTGATTCAACTGGGAGAGGAATCCGTCCGAACCCAAATAAACTTTCGTTGATTTGGTCAGGTTCACGTCTAGATTGATACGGTAATTATAGGTGTTGTAGCTGACGTTCGAACTGTATATGCTGTTCTTGTCTACCTTGTAGGCCGCACTTTCGTTTTTACCTCCCAGGCTCAGAAAATAACGTGCCACATCGCTTCCGCCACGTCCGCTTACATAATAAGTGTGCCGCCAGAATGTTTTGTTGAGTATCTCATCCTGCCAGTTTACGTTGGGATAGAGGTCGGGGTCGAGACCGTCGCGTATAATTCCCATTTCCGTATCGTCATACAAAGGTGTTTCGTTCCGTACTGCTCTGGCTTCGTTTGCTAACTGCGCATACTCATAAGCTCCCAGATATTTCGGCAGACGGTTGAGGACGGACAGCGTGGTGTTGAAACGTCCGGTAATCTGAATTTTGCCCGAAAGGCCTTTCTTGGTGTTGACCAATACGACTCCGTTGGCTCCCCTTACTCCGTACACGGCAGTTGCCGACGCGTCTTTCAGGATGGAGAAACTTTCGACATCGGCAGGGTCGATGGTGTTGAGGTCGCCTTCCAGACCGTCAATCAGTACAAGGGCACTGCTGTTGGCTCCGAACGTACCGATACCACGTACCCAGAAATCGGCGATATTCTGACCGGGCTCGCCACTGCTCTGCAAGGAAATGACACCGGCTGCCCTGCCTCCCAACAAGTTACTGATGGAAGGGGAGGGGGACTGGATATCTTTAGTGCTGACCGTCGTAATGGCACCTACCGAACTGATTTTCCGCTGAACGTTTCCCAGTGCGACGACAACCACTTCATCAAGGGAATTGTTGTCTTCAAGCAGTGTGACCGTTAAGTCGGTTTGGGGTTTGATGGCCACATGCTCCGACGGTTTGAAGCCGATAAAAGAAAATATCATTTTGTCTCCATAAACCACTTTCAGCTTGAAATTACCGTCATTGTCGGTTGTGGTACCTTTGGAGGGCTTGTCTTTGATGTATACCGATACGCCGGGCATGGATAGCTTGTCCTTATCCACGACAGTTCCTGAAATGGTAAATTCCTGAACTTGCTGCGCGAAGGTTGTTGCCGAAAGCAATAAGCAGAACGACATTAAGTATAAAATCTGTTTGATTTTCATTGTGAGTTTACTTTGTTATTCGATAACCAATTTGCGAATGCGTGCATTACCCCAGTCTGCAATGTAAATGTCTCCCTGTTCATTGACAGCCACTCCCCAGGGATTCTTGAATAAGGACTCTACCGGTCCTCCGTCCTTGTATCCGGCGACGCCGGGCTGTCCGGCAACTGTCGTGACGATATTGTCGGCAGATATCATGCGGATGCAATGGTTGCCATAGTCGGCTACGAACATATTGCCGTCGTTGTCAAACTTGATATCCTTGGGATAATTGAAGAGGGCATCTTCAATCGGACCGTCACGGAAAGCGCTGCCGCCGGGAGCATTGAGACGCTTAAATCCGCCTGTTCCATCCGGATCGCGGAGGTCGAGCACCGAAATCCCTTGTCTGTATGCGGTAGGGGCGTTGGAGTGAAGCGTTATATACAGAAGCCAGGGCTTCGCAGGATTAATCGCCTGTCCGTATTGTGATCCGCTGGGACCTTGATGGATAATGTGTCCTTCGAATGTGTTGGGATCTATTTTAGCGATCTTTCCATCACGGTATCGTGTATATAGATAGCCGTCATAAGGGCAGAAGGTGACGAAATTCTTGTATCTGTCGGCATCTACGATTGAGTTCAGATCCGACTGTGAGTATTTTATGTTACGCTGGCGGGGATACCAGGCTTCACGCGGGTCGAAGGTAAACGTCACTTCTTTGACCGATTCGTGTGCGGCGGTCAGCATTCCGGTGGCACGGTCCACCGTTAAGCCGTTGGCATATAAGATACGGTTGGCGGCATCTGCTTCAATGAGCGGAGTCACAATGTTCTGTTGTTCGTTTATCCGGGCGATTCCAAATGTACCGCCGTCACGCCATGACATGAAAAGATTGCCTTCGGCATCCAGATCAAGATATTTGCCATATACCTGAGCGGTGGAGAGTGTTCCGGCAAGGAAGCTCGTTTCACCGTTTCCGGTGACCGTGCTGACCAATGCCTGTGTATGATAAGCATATGTTTCTTCGTAAGCGACAGAATCGGTGTCGACCACTACGGAGATACGGGGATTATCGCCCGGAAGGCGCGGTACAATGGCATAAATACGGCTTCCGCTTGATGAAACGACGGAGGCTCTGGCATTGTTGAAATATACTTTGATTTTACTCACATCGGTGCCGAAGTTTTTTCCGTCCAGAAGAATTTTGTCACGTGCTCCGCCTTCTTTGGGATAGAAGGAGGTCAGTACAATCGGTTGATCGGCTTGGTGGGCTTTCTCGGTGGGCTCACTGTAGCTTTCGCAACTTGATAAATAGAAGAAAGCTACCAGCCAGCAGGCTAGGGATAAGTAACGATTCATAAAGTAATAATTTAAAATTAAACGATTATCCGCATGTAGTCCGTCGGATATCTTGATATTACATGGCTTTGATGACTGGAACTTTATAGTTTGATGGTGTAATCCAAACCTTTATCGGGGGCTACGATGAAGTTGGTAACTTCAAAATTGCAGTCACCTCCTTTGATACCGTTTTCAAACTTCACAGAGATTGTATGCTGCGTATGTGGTTTCAATGTCATTTCGCGGAAATAGACCAAAGAAGGATCATGTGCGGTCTTTTTCAGTTTCAGTACCAGATCGGTAGCGTTCATGACAGAAAATGTCACTTCTTTTTCGGTGCGTTTCACTTCTTTTATGTCTACGCATTTTTCAAAGAAGGGACGGAGGACTTCTTCACGCCCGATCACCAGTTCGCGGTAATAAACGGCAGTGCGGCGATTGTCGAGTGCTTCACGGATACCTTCCGGAGAACGTTCTTTGGCAAAGACAAACGTCATCGTGCGGTGTTCGCCTTTTGAAAAATCATAGTCTGTCTGGATAGGCTGGTGGATATCGGAAGTTCCTATCATGGTCAGATTCTTGTCCAGACACCATTGAATGGCTTCGGGCATGAAAAGCCCACCGTTGGCTACTTCAATGCCGTGCATGCAGCCGTCATTGTAGAGTTGTGTATGCTCAGGCCACCACAGGGTGGAGTCCGGCTGCTGGCGTGCCCAGCCCGGATGATTCCAGAAGATAAAGGCTCCTTGTTTTTTTGCCTCATTGAAAGCGTCTTTATATGCCTTTTGTTCCAATGGATTGGAGTCGTTCAGGAAGATTGCATTAAAATGTCCCGGAGGCATGGAACGGGTGATTTCACTGCCTCTGATTAGAAGTATTCCTAACTTCTTCGCCTGCTTCTGAGACAGTTCATAAGAGCGGTTATGATCTGCTATAATGTCTTTTTTGTGTGGGCGGTACTCAATATGTTCTGTCAGAGAAATGGCATCCAGTCCTTCTCGATATGCTTCGTCTACACGTACGGTAGGCCATACCAGACCGTCCGAAAAAACACTGTGCATGTGAAAGTCACATTTTAAAGTAGTGTACCCGTTCAGATTGGGAACTTGAATCTCATTGCGGCGTTGCGCTTGTGCGCTCATTAAACACATTGCTGCCAGTGCAACTCCCATCAATACTTTTTTAATTTTCATTTCTTTTGCTTTAAATTAGAGATTTGGTTTTCTTTTGGAATGCCTCTGTCCGGTCATTGGAAAATGGTACTAAACATAGGCCCCTGTGTATTTTGGCGCAAATGTATATGCAAAAAAAAGACCTGCAATAGGCGCAGTAAAAGCTTAACGGGAACTTCACGGAAAAGAAATGTAATCGTTAACGTCTGTAAAAAATGTAATGCCTTTGTAAAGTGTGAGTGTCCTTGTAAACGGACATGAGTTGTTTTGTCTGTGTGGAAATAAAAAAGAAATGGATAGCCAATTTATGTGTTGCAGCATAAAATTGACTATCCATTTCTTTGATTGAGTTCCTCTTTATTTAAGAGGCTTTCTTCTCTTTTACATCACTGCTGGCTTCTACCACATTCACTACATAGTCGCCCAGTTTCTCACATTCGGCGATAATATCCATATAATAGACTCCCATCTGATAATCATATTCCTTGTTGTTGACATCCAGAATATTCTGATTTTTCAGTTGGTTACGGTAGTTATTGATTTCGTTTTCGATGTTGAAAGACTTGTTGATATCAATGCTTTGGTGTTCCGGTTTCTCTACCACCACAATCATTTGTGCGAGGGCATCATCGGTCAGCTTCATCATGAAGTGGATGTGCTCGTATTGCTTTTCGGTAAAGTCCTGATTCGTCTGGCGTTTCCGGTTGATGGTGCGTGCCAGGTTGTAACAGCTGTCGCCGATACTTTCGATTTCCGTCACTTCGCGCAGCATGGCACGTATCTGCAACTTACTTTCAGAACTCAGACGCCCTTCGGATACCTGATTCAGATAATTGGCTATTTCAAGTTCCATGTTGTCGCTGATGTTCTCGTACTTTTCTACGCGGCTGAACAGCTTGTTAAAGTCATCGTCCTTTTCGGTGTGCATCAAGTCCTGCACCATTCCGAACATACGGTGGGTACGTTCTGCAAACAGGTGGATTTCCTTGCGTGCCTGCAGGATAGAAAGCTCCGCAGTAGAAAGCATACCGCCGGTGATAAACCGAAGGCGAGGTTCCTCGTCTTCCTCTTTCGGGTGGATTAATGCGCATACGGTGCGTTCGATCAGTTTCACTCCCCATATCAGGATACATACGTTACAGATATTAAAGATAGAGTGGAAAGCGGACAGTTTATAAGAAATGGCTACTTCCGGATTATTGCTCTGGAAGAAGGTATCCACTACCCAGTTGACCAGTTCCATGAAAGGATGGAAGATGATCAATACCCAGATCACACCGAACACATTGAAAACAAAATGGGCCAATGCTGCCCGCTTAGCCTGTGTGTTGGCTGTTAATGCGGCAAGATTGGCCGTGATGGTAGTTCCGATGTTTTCGCCCAGTACGAGCGCTGCTCCCAGTTCCAGACTGATCCAGCCGTTGGCGCACATAATTAATGTGATTGCCATCGTGGCGGCTGAGGCCTGTACGATCATAGTCAGTATGGTACCGATGAATAAGAACAGGAGAATGGAGAAGAATCCCATATCCGTGTAGTTCTGTACGAAGGCGAGCATTTCCGGATTGGCGTTCAGGTCGGGAGCATTTGCTTTCAGGTAAGAAAGTCCCATGAAGAGGAAGGAAAAACCGAAAATGAATTCACCGATGGACTTGCGGTTGCTCTTGCCGGAGAAGATGAGCGGAAGGGCGATGGCCAGAAGTGGAAGAGCGAAAGCGGCCATATCAACCTTAAATCCGAAAATTGAAATAATCCATGCCGTAACCGTCGTACCGATATTGGCACCCATGATGACACTGATGGACTCGGCCAGTGTAAGCAAACCGGCGTTGACGAAACTGACGACCATTACTGTTGTCGCCGAGGAGGACTGGATAAGGGCTGTGATCAACACTCCTGTTAATACCCCCGTTACCCGATTGGTGGTCATAGCTGTCAGGATACTTCGTAGCCTGTCACCTGCGACTTTTTGTAAGCCCTCGCTCATTATCTTCATGCCATAAAGGAAGAGCCCTAACGAGCCTATGAGCTTTAAAAAATCATAAAAAGAATATTCCATCTATAATAATTTTAGTGGTTGTTTGTTCTCTATCTGATTACTAAGTATATTTAGTCCCATGTTATTCACCTTATTAAAAAGACTACGATGAAACAGATGTTACAAATATGTTGCAAAAATAATAATATTTATAAAGAATTCCCTATCGGAAGCTCACTTTTGGATATTTATTACGGTTTTAATCTTAATTTTCCTTATCAGGTAGTCAGTGCCAAGGTGAATAACCGTTCCGAAGGTCTCAATTTCAAAGTATATAATAACAAGGATATAGAGTTTCTGGATGTACGCGATTCATCCGGTATGCGTACGTATGTGCGGTCACTCTGCTTTGTCTTGTTCAAGGCTGTCAGTGAGCTTTTTCCCGAAGGGAAGCTGTTTGTGGAACATCCGGTATCCAAAGGTTATTTCTGTAATCTGCGGATCGGTCGCCCTATTACATTGGAAGATGTGACGCGTATCAAACAGCGTATGCAGGAGATTATCGCAGAAAATATCTCTTATCACCGCATCGAATGCCATACGGCTGAGGCTGTACGGGTGTTCAGTGAACGCGGGATGAATGATAAGGTGAGGCTGCTCGAAACTTCCGGTTCACTATATACCTATTATTATACGCTGGGCGATACGGTCGATTATTATTATGGTAATCTGCTCCCCAGTACCGGATATATCAAGTTGTTCGACATCGTGAAATACTATGATGGCCTCTTGCTGCGCATTCCCAATAAAGAGAATCCGGATGTGCTGGAGGAAGTGGTGAAGCAGGAGAAGATGCTGGATGTATTTAAGGAGTATCTCAACTGGAGCTATATCATGGGACTTAATAACGCCGGCGACTTTAACCTCGCCTGCGAAGAAGGGCACGCTACGGATTTAATCAATGTAGCGGAAGCATTGCAGGAAAAGAAAATAGCCCAGATTGCCGATACGATCTTCCATCGTGGGGAAAACGGCGACCGGGTGAAACTGATTTTGATTTCCGGTCCGTCCTCTTCGGGAAAGACCACGTTCAGCAAACGTCTTTCCATCCAGTTGATGACGAACGGGCTCAAACCCTTCCCGATCTCCTTGGACAATTATTTCGTAGACCGTGAAGAGACACCTCTGGATGAAAACGGTAACTATGATTATGAGTCTCTGTATGCGCTCGATCTGGAATTGTTTAACCAGCAGTTACAGGCTTTGCTGCGCGGTGAGGAAGTGGAGCTTCCGCGTTTTAACTTTTCTCTGGGGAAGAAGGAATATAAAGGTGATAAACTGAAAATTGAGGATAATACGATTCTCATTCTGGAAGGTATTCATGCGTTGAATCCGGAACTGACACCGCATATCCCGGATGAAAAGAAGTTTAAAATTTATGTCTCGGCATTGACCACTATTTCTTTGGACGACCATAACTGGATTCCTACAACAGACAATCGTTTGCTTCGCCGCATTATCCGCGACTTTAATTATCGGGGATATTCGGCCCGCGAGACTATCTCCCGCTGGCCTAGTGTGCGTGCCGGCGAAGATAAATGGATATTCCCTTATCAGGAGAATGCGGATGTGATGTTCAATTCGGCGCTGTTGTTTGAATTTGCAGTGCTTCGCCTGCATGCGGAACCTATTTTGATGGGTGTTCCGCGCAATTGTCCGGAATATTGTGAGGCGTACCGGTTGCTGAAATTCATTAAATATTTCGTTCCGGTGCAAGATAAGGAAATTCCCCCGACGTCTTTACTCAGGGAGTTTTTGGGAGGAAGTAGCTTCAAATATTAGATAATAAATTTATTTAAGAGAATTATTTTGGAATTTATAGTTATTGTATAAATATAAGTTCGTAACTTCGCGCCGCAAAAAACAAGCGTGGCAATATGTTGTTGTATTCCAGGGAAAGGAAATAACTGTAAGATTAGACTTAAATAATGAACATTTGTACGTTCTTTCCGTTTATGTTATTACACAGCAAAAAAAGGGTATATGATATTTTATAACAATTTACTAGCGAAATGCTTTTTAGGGAAAAAGAAGCATTATTTTATGATAGGAGGGTTATTCTTTACTCGGTACAAGTATTTGGAAGTTTGGGAAGAAATGGAGTTAAGAATACATGCACGGCAATTCTGGGAGTGTTTTTTATTGACTTTAATCCCAGCATTGGGTTTATCACTATGGTTCTCATGGTGGTGGATGGTGCTTCCGTTCATGACATATCACTTGCTTTACTGGTTTGAAAAAGCAATTAGTTCTCATTCGGTTTTTAACTGGGAGGCATTGACCTATTGTGGTGATGCCGTTTATATGAGAAAAAGAAAATCCTATGCCTGGATGAAATGGTATGGGAAGAAAACTTTTCCGAAATCGGAATGGGAAGATTAAAAGAATAGAGAGACGTTAAAACTCTCTTGCGGATTTATTCAGGCACGGCTTACACAGATTAATATGGTTTCGATTAAAACAGAACCATAAAAATTCTGTAAGCCGTGCCTGAATAATGATATGATAACAGTTATTTCTGCTTTCGGCGGTTTTTCCTTTTCTACTGCTTTTATTTCAGATGTTTCTTTATCCAAAGCAGATGTCCGTACTCTGTGTCACTGGAGGTCCAATGTTCATTAATAGGAGTGATCAATGCTTCTTTCGGGCAATTCAATACATTATATACAATGTAGCTGGTAGTCGGTGGACAAACGTCATCATTGAATCCCCATGTCATATAAGTATCCGCCCTGATTAATTGGGCAAAGTTCACCACATCATAATAAGCCATTGTTCTGATCTTTTCGGGAGTATCCATATCTACGGTATTTCGGAAGAAATGGGGGTAACCTCCGGCACGACCGGCTTTGTAACCTGCCATATCGCTTAGAGCCGGATGATTGGCTACGCAGGCCGTTACCCGCTGATCCAGTCCGGCGGTGACGAGTGCTAATGCTCCTCCCTGGCTGCCGCCTTGAACGATTACATTCTTTCCGTCCCATTCCGGTAGTGAGGTCAGCAGGTCGATGCTGCGGACACAGGCCAGATATACCCGTTTCATGTAATAGTTGTCGCGGCTGTCCAGACCGTTGGACAGGTAGCCATTTTCTCTGCCGTTGAAAGCGGCACTGATTTCTTTGAATTCTTCTTCGCTCATTTCCGGGTTCAGCCCGTGAATCTCTATTTCAAAACGGATGCAGCCTTGTTCGGCGTAATACTTATGTCGCAAAGGTTCCTTGATTGTTTTGATTCCTGCGCCCGGAGGACATAGTACGACAGGGTATTTGCCTTCTTTCTTCGGATAGAACAGGTAGCCGTAGATACTTTGTCCGCGTTGGTTCACCTGCAACTTGATAAGATAGCAGTCTATTTGGTCGGTCGAGTATTTCTTTACGTGCTCTTTGGTGTATGTCAGCGGAAATTTGGCCAGTTCCGCCTTTTCGTTCTCCCAGAATTGCTGAAAGTCGGCAGGCATGGTGGTATACGGACGGAGCTTTTCCGGCGAGAAACCCACTTTAACGTGATGGGAGTATTTCTTTCCGTCTACGGTGGTGGTCAGGCGGCAGTCTCGGAAGCCCGGTTTCTTCATGGTGCCTACGGGGATTGTTGCCTTTCCTTTTCTCATGATGACTGTTCCTTTGGTATCGGCAGGCATCATTTCTCCGCCTATTTCGAAATTAATCGCTATGCTATCTCCCGGAATGCCGTATTTGTAAAACTGTACTTCTACATTTGCCTGTTCTCCAGTTTTGTAAAGCCAGTCGGCATGATCGGGTACGGTTACCCAAAATACGTCACTCCGGTAGGGATTATTTTCGGCAACCGCGAGCAGCGTTGTCAGTAACAACGCTGCTGATACGTAAAATCTTCTCATATTCATTTTACTGTTCAATATAACTGTCATTCGTTTTCTCATTCTATTTTCCATCTGATCGGTTTGTTAATTACGCCGCAATATTAGGAAAGATTAGAAAAACAGAGGTCGATAAAATGTTCTATTAAGTGTAAATTTAGAGCAACTTCCACTCGAATGTATGTTTTCCGGCTTCTAACTCTATGACACGTTCTCCTTTCACAGTATCGGGCATGTATAAAGTGGCACTGCTGTTGGCAGGAATCGTCACGCTGTACACAACACTTTTTTTCTTACGTTCCCATTGGGACTGAATCTCTCCGTACGGAGAACGGTGTCTGGCCTCAAACTGCTTTAAATCACTGGGGAAGTTGGGGCGCAGGAGGATATGTTTAAAACCCGGCTGCTGTGGGTCGGGGAAGATACCGCCCAAGCCTTTATAGAACCATCCTCCGATTTCTCCGAACATCATGTGGTTGTCCGAAATGTCACGTGTAGCATTCAAATCCCAGTTTTCGAGCAGGGTGGTGGCTCCGTTGGCAATCCAGCAGCCCCATGACGGGTAGGTGTCTTGTGCAGCTACTTTATAAGCGGTTTCGGCTTCTCCGTTTTCACTCAAGGCGTTCAGTATGGCTTTGGCTCCCAATACACCCACATCCAGATGGAAACCGGCTTCTTCCACCTTCTTCGCCAGGTTGCGGGCTACTTTTGCTTTCATATCCTTGGGGACAATACCCCACATCAGCGGTACGCTCAGTTCCGTCTGAACGCCGCTGGCGTATATACCGGTTTCCCTGTTCAGGTATTTGTCATTGATCGCTTGCCTGATCTTTTCCGCAAGCGCCTGATAATGTTTGTAATCTTCCTGCTTGTTGAACAGCTTTGCGGCATTGGCCAGTATTTTAGTATCTACATAGAAGTATACCGATGAGGTCAGTTCTTTGGACGAATGCGATTTCACAGGAACCCAGTCTCCTCTTCCCCATGAAGTCAGTCCGCTTGGGCTGGTACGGTCTACGTAGTCTACATATCGTTTGATGTTTTCGTAGCAGTCGGCTAATAATTTGCTGTCTCCGTAGAACAGATAAATATTCCAGGGAATAATGGCGATTGTACTCGTCCAGTCCAGACCGTTGTCCGTGCCGTATCCCCATCCTCCGGTCGGAATGATGTCGGGTAATACTCCGTTGGGTTGCTGTTCGTCACGGTGGTCGGCTAGCCATTTTTCGTAGACTGTGATGCCGTCATAATTATATAGTGCTGTTTCTATCGCAAAATGTCCGTCTCCCGTCCATCCGTTTTTCTCCCGTTGGGGGCAATCGGTGGGATACCCCATCAGATTGGACAGATAGGCGTTGTTGGTAGCCCACCACAACCGGTTCACGAGTGGGTTTGACGTGTTTATCTCTCCTTTTTGCGGAACGTCGCTATGAACGAAATAAGCAGTCAGACTGTTTTGATCGAGTGCGACAGGCTTACTGCTTGTCACTTCTACGTATCTGAAGCCTTTGTAGTTGAACCGTGCCATAAACTCGTCTTCTCCCTTTCCGCTCAGGATGAGAATATCCGTCTGGAATGGGTCTTTGTCATCTACCGGACGATGGTATACGTCAATGTTTGACATATTCACCCGTCCGTTGTCATAGATGCGTTCGCCGTGTTTGAGCCTTACTACCGTTCCTTCTTCTCCGGATACCTTGATGCGGGTCACTCCGGACATATTTCTGGCAAAGTCGAATACATACGTCGTGTCGTTCACTTTCTTAAGCGCTTTTGCCGGTATTGTTTCTACGATACGAATCGGTTGTACCTGCTGGGATACGACGTTTTGAGAAGGTACAGCTCTGTAACCAGCTTCCTTCCATTTCGAATCGTCAAAATCTGCAGTATTCCAGCCTTTCTGTTCCAGGCGGGCGTCATAATGTTCCGCTGTATAGATGCTGTTGAAGATCAAGGCGCCCGATGAAGTCTTCCAGTCTCTTTCGGAGCGGATTACTTCTGTAGTGCCGTCTTCGTAGGTAATTCTCAGGTCCATGCAAAAAGCGGGGCGGTTACGCCACGGTGCGCGGTCAAAGTCCCAGACTGCTTTTGACTGATGGTTGTACCAGCCATTCCCCAGCAGTACGCCAATCGCGTTTTTACCTTTCTGAAGTTGGTTGGTCACATCATAAGTCACATAGAAATTCCGTCTGTCGAAACGGGTATACAGCGGGTCTAGCCGATGGTTTCCGATTTTCTCTCCGTTGATGTATAATTCGTATAAACCGGCGACGGCGATGTACGCTCTGGCGGATTTGACTTTCTTTTGAGTGTCGAATGTTTTTCTGAAATAGGGGGCGGGCTTATAGTTGATGTCTCTGTTGTCGCCAATCCATGCGCCCTGCCAGTTTTCCATTCCCATCATTCCGGTCTCGAAGCTGTTGATGTCCGAAGTAGCCTTTTTGCCGTCCTTATCCCATACATTCACTTTCCAGTAATATTTGGTAAAGGGTTGAAGATTCTTTTCCGGATAGGTGACAAGGATTTGATCCGATTCTTTTTTCCCCGAGTTCCATATTTCCCCGTTTTCGTTGTTTGCTTTCAGTGAGTCTGTGCTGACTATTATCTGATAAGCAGTCTGCCGGGCTCCTTGTCGGGCATCGTCCAGCATCCACGACAATCTGGGATTGGCATTGTCGATACCCAGCGGATTGATCAGGTGGTCGCAATGAAGGTTCACGGGCTTGCATTCTTCTTGCTTTTGTGCAAGGGTGGGTTGCAGTACACAACATGCAAGTGCAGTCACTAAATATATTTTTTTCATTCTGTCTATTTGTTTTCCTTTTTAACCACAAACTGATATGTACCGGACTGTAGTTCTAATACTGCCTTTCCATTCATGAAAGTAACCGAAGAAACTCCTTCCGCTTTCACGGCAGCTTTTCCGCTTTCTTCTACTACATAGTCGAGAGTAGGCAATAGCAAGTGAAGAGTGGCGGTGGTGTTGGCAGGTATTGTCACTTGGTAAGAAACCGTTCCGTCATTTTCCTTTTTCCAGCTGCTCTTGATATCTCCATAACAGGAAGGGAACGAAGCATTTACCCAGTCAATCTGTTCCTGACCGGCGGCAACTTCCGGACGGTTGTCCGGAATCGGCTGTAATACGATGTGCTTGAATCCCGGACGTGTTTCGTCGATATCTATACCGCCCATTGTGCGGTACATCCATTCGGAGACTGCTCCATACGAGTAATGATTGAACGAGTTCATCGATACGGGGCCAAAACCTTTCTCTTTGGTATACGAATCCCAGCGTTCCCAGATAGTGGTTGCTCCCTGGTCTATGCTATACAGCCAGGAAGGGTTGTTCCGTTGCAGCAGTAGATCGTAAGCCGTATTTGATTCTCCGAACTGGCTTAATGTCTGATTCAGGATGGCTGTACCCACGAATCCTGTGCTCAGACGGTTACCGTTGCCGGCAATCTTGCGGACCAGTGTTTCCACTCCTTTCTTCCGTGCTTCTTCTGTCGGGAATAAATCCAGTTTCAAGGCAAGCAGATAGGCCGTCTGGCTCTTTTGCTTCAAGTCTCCGTCTGCATCGACGTAGCGTGTCTGGAATTCTTTCTTGATTTCCTGTGCCAGCTTTCTGTAAGCCTTTGCTTTGGAAGCGTAGGCATCACAGTCGTCCGTTTTCAATGCTTCCGAAATTTTGGCCATCAATTGTGCCGTATATGCGTAGTAGCATACACTGACATAGCGGCGTTCGGTATCTTCGTACGATAGCCAGTCGCCATAATTTGTTCCGGCACCGTTATAGTTATAACCGTCTCCTTTTTGACGGGACAGGAACTCCATGTATTTCTCCATAGATGCATAATTGTCCTGCAATATCTTTTTGTTGTCGTACATCAGATAGATAGTCCAGGGAACGATGACACCGGCATCAGCCCAGGCTGCCTGTCCGTAGCCTACCCATGAGTGTGGAGCTACATCCGGATAGGCGCCGTCACTTCGCTGACCGTCACGCATATCTCTCATCCATTTTTCGAAGAAGGCGGATACATTCGCATTATAAGAAGCGGCACGGCAGAACACTTGCGTGTCTCCGGTCCAGCCCAGACGTTCGTCTCTTTGCGGGCAGTCGGTAGGGATGCTCAGATAGTTGCCTCTTTGTCCCCACATGACATTGCTGTATAACTGATTGATTGACCGGCTGCTGGTGACAAACGAAGCTCCCTCTTCGGTAGCGGAACCGACCACTTCCCCTATCAGGGAAAGTACCTCGATGTCTTCACTTGCCGTTATCTCACAATACTGAAAACCGAAGAAGGTCATGGACGGATGGAATGATTCGCCTTCCTTGCTTCCTTTCAGGATATACTTCAATGTTGCTTTTGCACTTCTGAGGTTGGCGGTATATATACTTCCGGCAGGGCCGTCGTCTCCGCGTGATTTATCTCCCGTGTCGTTCAGCATCTCGCCGAAACGGAGTTTCATCTCCGTTCCCGATGCACCTTTTACTTTGAACCGAACCCAGCCGACCATGTTCTGACCTAAGTTGTAGACGGCCGTTTCCCCTTTCTTTAGCCGGATAGGAGCCGGTTTGTCCGTAACACTCACTACATTGATTTTACTGTCTTTTTCACCTTGGTAAACAGTAGTGGACAAAGGGATACGGCTCAGATGCGGACGTACCTGAACGGTGGGGCCGGCAAAGGCGATTAACTCTCCTTTGAAATGAGGGTTGACAGCCGTCTTGTTCCAGTTGGCAGTATTATATCCGGGCTTCGTCCATGCACTTTCTTTTCGGGCGTCATAAGTTTCTCCGTGGTAGATGTCTCCCATTCGTATGGCACCGTCCATGGATGACAGCCAGGAAAGGTCCGTTACTATCGTTTCCGAAGTGCCGTCCGTATATTTCAGTAATATCTTTGCGATGAATCCTACTTCGTGACTGCCATACTCTCCGTGGCAGACGTCACTGTTCCACCAGCCGGAGGATACCTGGGCGCCGACTGCGTTTTCTCCTTTCCGGAGCAAATCGGTGATGTCATACGTCTGATAGTGGGCTGTTTTGCTGAAATCCGTCCATTCCGGCTTCAATTCGTCATAGCGTATGCTGCCGTCTTCCATCTTGTTTCCTACCCGTTGTCCGTTGATAAACAAATCATAGACGCCCAGAGCCGAACTGTAGATGCGGGCGGATGCAATCTTCTTTTTTGCCTTGAATTCTTTACGGAACATGGGTACTCCGCTCATGTCAACCTGCAATACCCGATAATCGCCGGAACCGGAAACCATATTCAGTTTACGATTACCTCCCACAGATACGATTTCTCCGCCTTCAAAAGCGGACTGAGGTTTCTCGAAATCCTCTTTCAGAACGACTTTGGCTTCTTCCTTGTCGCCTTTCTGTTCGTACTCTGTCAGTACGATATTGTCAAACATGGCCGTTTCGTTGGTGTTATTTCCTCTGAATGCCCGGAAGCCGATATATCCATTCGATAGTTTGGAATCGGTGTCGGTATAGGTATCCACCAGTACCTTGTCAATATAAGTCTTGACCACTCCATCTTTTGCTTCGATTGCCAGATGGTGTTCTTTATTCAGCAAGTCGGATTTAGTGAAGAATTTGCCGATCGGAGTATCCGAACTTTGCAGGCGTCCCCTGTCATAAATATGTCTTCTGATCAAAGGTTCTTTTTCATTGTCCAGCGTATTGACAGACCACATGAATACGTTGGAAGCATCGCGTGCGCCGAAAAGAACGGATGCGTTGCCGGAAGTCAGTGTGACATCCATTTCCAGCAGCATTCGTGCCTTTGTCTGTTTCTTGTCTTCCGGATTGATTTTGGAATTCTTGTTTATTTGAGTTGCCTTGATCCATTGCGCTCCCGACCATCCGTCGGACAGCAGTCCTGTTTCGAAGAAAGCCTTTTCCGTCGAAGTCTCTTCTCCGGTTTTGTTGTTCCACACGGTTACTTTCCAATAATAGCGGGTGGAAGGGGTGAGAGCCGGTCCTGCATAACAGATGTGCAATGATTCGTCAGATGCCACCTTTCCGGAAGTCCAGACCGGATTTAGACAGGCTGCATCGGTCGCTACCGTGATTTGATAGGCTGTTTGTCTGACTCCTCTTTCCGCTGACTCTAGTTGCCAGCTGAATCGGGGAGCTGTTATGTCCAGCCCGATAGGATTGGTCAGATATTCAACCTGTAGTTTTTTGATTGCTGCATTCGTGGGCAGCAGAAAAAGAATAGATAAAAGTAACAAAGTAGTTCGTGCCATTAGTTTAAAGTATTAATAGTTTGTTATGATGGGGGATACTTGCAAATATAGTGCTTATTGTCTTGGATAGACATAAGAATTTTGACACTAATACTTAAAAATATGACCGTCCCCTTGAAATAATAAATGCCTATACTTGTTGTAGTACAGGCATTTATCGTTTTATGTGAATTCCGGCGCCATCTATGAATAAAGCAGGGGTTATCTTAAAGCTTCCACTTCTTCGGGTGTCAGCGGAATTTTCTTGCCGAGTCGGCGGGCACCTGTCTCCGTGATGAGATAATCTTCTTCGTTGCGGATACCGCCGAAGTCTTTGTAATTTTCCACTTTGTCGTAATTGATAAAATCGGTGAACTTCTTTTCTGCTCTCCACATATCGATCAGTTCGGGGATGAAGTAAATGCCCGGTTCTACGGTATGTACGAATCCCGGTTCCAGTGGAATGGCGAGGCGTTGCGACTTGCGTCCGAACTGCGTGCTCTTCGGCTGACCGTTGTATCCTACCCATATCTCACCCAGATTTTCCATATCGTGAACATCCAGTCCCATCATGTGTCCTAATCCGTGCGGATAGAACAGGGCATGCGCGCCTTCGCGGACAGCATCTTCCGTATTTCCTTTCATTAGTCCGAGAGTTTTCATGCCGTCTACCATGACGCGGGCGGACAATTCGTATACATCCATATAAGGAATGCCCGGACGAAGCGCCTTGACAGATTCCAGATGCATCGCATTCTGGATTTCGTAAACTTCGCGCTGGCGGGTTGTAAATTTCTTATCTGCAGGAATCGTGGACGACATATCGCCTGCATAACCCGACTCGACTTCCGCACCTGCGTCAATCAGGAACAGATCGCCCGGTTTCACTTTATTTCCGTGATAATGGTTGTGCAGCGTCTGCCCGTTGATGGTGGCGATCGTTGCAAACGACAGTTCGCAGTTGTTGGACTCTGCCACGCGATTCATTTCCGCTACTACTTCATATTCGTACATTCCCGGACGAAGCACCTTCATGGCGGTGATGTGCATATCGGCAGTCACGTCACAGGCTTTTTCTATTTCTACGATTTCTTCCGCCGACTTGTAGTTGCGCTGAGCTATGACGGCACGGATGAAAGGTACGGAACCTTCCTGACGTGCAGGTGGTATTCCGAGCCAGTCCATCAGTTTCAGTTTATGTTCGGGGCGGTAGGGAGGAAGATAATGAATTGCTTTTCCACTCTGGACGCATTTGTGCAGATAGCCGACGATATCGGCGGAAGCCATCATTTCCCTGATGCCGACACGTTCGCATTTTTCGCGTAACGTAGGCTGTGAGCCCATCCATACGATGGCATCGATGGATAATTCGTCACCGAAAATAATTTCTTTGTCTTCGTCAATATCGATGATGGCCGAAAGTCCGGCACACGAAAGACCGAAATAATAAAGAAAAGTGGAGTCCTGACGATAACGGAACGTGTTATCCTCATAATTCAGCCCGCACTCGTCATTTCCCAGAAATAACAAAACTCCGGAGCCTAAATTCTTTTTCAGCAGGGCTCTGCGCTGCATATACGTCTCTTTGGCAAACATACTGTCCTAATTTTTAAGTTCGTGCAACAAAGATAAAGAATTTTGTGTTATAGGATTAAAAATAATCCCACTAATCTGTGTAATCTCTCGTTAAAAAGTTACTTTTGTAGCGAGAAACAGTAGAAAGCAAAAACGAATATGGCACAAGGTTCCCGTCAAATACAATCGCAGGCGCAACAGCAGATACAAACGCTCTCGCCACAGCAGATTCTGGTCGTGAAGTTGTTGGAGCTTCCCGCAGTCGAGCTGGAAGACCGTATCCATGCTGAACTATTGGAAAATCCGGCGCTTGAAGAAGGCAAAGAAGACGCTGCTACAGATGAATATGCCGATGGCGTCAGTCCGGAAGAAGGCATGGATAACGATGCCAATGATTATGATTCTTTAAGTGATTATCTCACCGAAGACGATATCCCCGACTATAAATTGCAGGAAAACAACCGCTCGAGGGACGAGCAGGCGGAAGATATTCCTTTCTCCGACGCCACCTCTTTTTATGAAATCCTGAAAGAACAACTCCGTGAACGTAACCTGACCGAGCACCAGTGCGAACTGGTGGAATATCTGATCGGTTCGCTGGACGATGACGGACTGCTCCGTAAATCGCTGGAAAGTATCTGTGACGAACTGGCTATCTACGCCGGTATCGAATCTACGGAAGAAGAACTGGAAGAGGCTCTGTGCATCCTGCAGGATTTTGACCCGGCAGGTATCGGAGCACGCAACCTTCAGGAATGTCTGATGATACAGATTCTGCGCAAGAAGAGCGAAGAGAAGAAGCCGTCACCGATATTGAACCTGGAAGAGCGCATCATCAGTGACTGTTATGAAGAATTTACCCGGAAGCACTGGGAGAAAATCATTAAGAAACTGGATGTCAGAGAAGAGACTTTCAATGAGGCGATTGCCGAAATAACCAAGTTGAATCCCCGTCCGGGCGCTTCGCTCGGAGAGACGATCGGAAGAAACCTACAGCAGATTGTTCCCGATTTTCTGGTGGATACCTACGATGACGGAACGATTAACGTAAGCCTGAATAACCGCAATGTTCCCGAACTCCGGATGAGCCGCGACTTTACCGAGATGGTGGAGGAGCATACCAAAAATAAGGCGAACCAGTCCAAAGAGTCGAAAGAAGCCATGATGTTCCTGAAACAGAAGATGGATGCGGCACAAGGATTTATCGATGCGGTGAAGCAGCGGCAGAATACATTGATGACTACCATGCAGGCGATTATCGACTTACAGCGTCCTTTCTTCCTCGAAGGCGACGAGTCATTGCTGAAACCGATGATTCTCAAAGATGTGGCAGAACGTACCGGACTGGATATCTCTACGATTTCCCGTGTCAGCAACAGCAAATACGTACAGACCAACTTCGGCATCTATCCGCTTAAATTCTTCTTCAGCGATGGCTATACGACGGAAGACGGAGAGGAAATGTCCGTACGCGAGATACGTAAGATTCTGAAAGAATGCATTGACGGAGAAGACAAAAAGAAACCGCTGACAGATGACGAACTGGCGGATATCCTGAAGGAAAAAGGCTATCCTATCGCCCGCCGTACGGTGGCGAAATACCGTCAGCAGTTGAATATACCGGTGGCAAGACTGAGAAAGTGAGTTTAAAGTATTAACTATAAAGTATTAAGTATTAGTGCTGATGGATAAAGAAAAAGAGCATATCATAGCGGATAAAACAATGTTGCGGGTGGCACGGATCACCTCCATCGTGTTTACTCCATTTTCTATACCGTTTCTGGCGTTTCTGGTGTTATTCCTGTTTTCTTATCT
>OOAK01000460.1_pt1 | contig 40374 bp, 26 predicted proteins | sample 1671811 | NCBI WGS metagenome assembly OOAK01 (sample SAMN06348195, study PRJEB24527) | human gut metagenome | biome: human gut; feature: ankylosing spondylitis patient; material: feces | host: Homo sapiens | place: China | collected 2015-10 | reverse complement strand
TACTTGTAGAAACGGAGCATAAGGAACTGGCACATACAAATCATAACATAGGAATTGATTTAGGAATTAAAGATTTATGCATTACTTCTGATGGGAAGGCATATGAGAATCTAAAAATCATAAAAAAATACGAGAAACAGCTTGTAAAGCTGCAAAGGCAGCTGTCACATAAAGGAAAGAGAAGTAAGAACTTTTATAAAACAAAGAAAAAGATAGCATTATGCCATGAGAAAATAAGGAATATAAGAAAAGATTATCTACATAAAGTTTCACATGAGATTATCAGCGAAAACCAAGTGATAGTTTCAGAGAATTTACAGATAAAAAACATGGTAAAAAATCATCATCTGGCAAAAGCCATAAGTGATGTATCATGGTATGAGCTGACAAGACAGTTAGAGTATAAGGCAAAATGGAATGGCAGGAAATACATCAAAATAGATACATTTTATGCTAGTAGTCAATTATGTTCTGTTTGCGGGTATCAGAATCCAGATACAAAAGATTTGTCAGTGAGGACATGGATATGTCCGAAATGCGGAGCGGAACATGACAGGGATATCAATGCCGCAAAAAATATACTGACAGAGGGATTAAGACAAATAGCATAAAGAAATATATAGGGCAGGGACTGCCCGAATTAACGCCTGTGGAGATAGTAGGTTACGAGGTCGATGAAGCAGGAAGCCCATTGGCTTAAGACAATGGGTAGTTCACCAATGATAAGGTGGAAAAAAGGACAAAACATCGTTACTGCTCAGGCAGTATCTGAGCACTTTGCTGTATCATACATATCAGTTACCATATTTACCAGATTAAGGTTGACGCTCTATCGTGAATTACATATAATAAGCATGATTTACTGTGTCTTTTTGGGGAATACCGAAGGCATTTGGAGGAAAAATGAGAAGAAACCTTAATATAAAACAGAGAAAATGGCGGAGCTTTATCTTTGCAACGATTTTTGGTGTGACAGCAGCGACTGCGGTCATTACGGTAAAACCGTTGGAAAGTTATGCGTATACGGAGACGGCGGGTGTTTTGAATGATGGACCGGTACAGATGCGAAAGACTCCGGTAGATGGGGACAAGATCACATCTTTAGCTGCGGGTACAGCAGTCCGTGTGATAGATGAAGTGGATGGCTCCGATGGAATGAAATGGTACAAGGTACAGATTTCCTATAATGGAATGGCATCCACCGGATATATCCGGTCAGATTTTATCACGCTTTCAACAGAAGATACCTCTTCCGGAAGTGCGATCACAGACAGTTCGGCACAGGGAGCGGCCGGAGTGGTCACGAACACCAATGGCAACGTTTACGTGAGAACCGGAGCAAGCACGGCATATTCGCCGGTGACCATGGTAAAAAGAGACCAGACGGTGAATGTGCTGGGACAGACAACGACGAATGGGACAATCTGGTATAATGTGACGTTTAATAAAGATGGGGTGGATTATGCCGGGTGGATCTGTGGAACATACCTTGCGGTAACAGGACAGACTTCTGCGGACGGATCGCAGGGAGCTGCTACAACAGTGACAGATGAAGAATATGTTGCATCGTTAAAATCAGCAGGATTTCCGGATAGCTATTGTAACTCACTTCTGGCATTGCACCAGAAGTATCCAGACTGGCAGTTCGTTCCGGTACAGACAGGACTGGACTGGAATACCGTCATTGCAAATGAGAGTGTTGTCGGAAGGAATCTGGTGCAGAGTTCTTCCAATGATGCGAGAAAGTCAACGGAGACGGGTGCTTATGACTGGGCGACCAACAAATGGTATGGTTATGACGGAGCAGGCTGGGTAAGTGCCTCCTCCAATTACATAGCATATTGCATGGATCCGAGAAATTACCTGAATGACACGTATATTTTTCAGTTTGAAACGTTAGAATATGCGCCATATCAGAACGTGACAGGAGTTGGAAATATTCTGTCAGGCAGTTTCATGAGTGGAAACTATAGCGATACAGACGGAGCATCGCGAAGCTATGCAGATACTTTCATGGAAGTGGGACAGAACTTGAGTGTCAGTCCTTATCATCTGGCTGCAAGATGTAAGCAGGAGCAGGGAAATAAGGGGACAAGTCCTTTGATCTCTGGCAATTACTCTGGCTATAATGGATATTACAATTACTTTAATATCGGAGCATATACGACATCGTCTGCGTCTGCGACGGTCAACGGATTGATTTATGCGAAAAATAACGACTGGAATTCTATTTATAAATCAATTAATGGTGGAGCTGGTATCGTTGGAAATAATTATGTGAAAAAAGGGCAGAACACCTTATATTTCCAGAAATTTAATGTGGTGAATATGAACAGCATATACTCACATCAGTACATGACAAATGTGCAGGCGGCAATGTCAGAAGGAAAAACAATGAGCACCGCTTATGCGGATAAATCACAGGGATTTATATTCCGTATTCCGGTGTATAGCAATATGCCGGAGTCAGCAGTGACGTTTTCAGACAGTGGTAATCCGAATAACTGGCTCTCTTCTCTCAGCGTAAGCGGATATGGACTGACACCGTCTTTCCAAGGAGCAGTAACCGATTATTCCGTGATCGTTGGAACCGAGGTAAGCTCGATCAATGTAGGTGCTTCGGCAGTTGCACCGAAAGCGGGAGTTTCCGGAGCGGGAACTTATGCATTGAATTATGGAAATAATGCGATCAACGTAACTTGTGTGTCACAGAGCGGTTCGGCAAAAACCTACACGATCAATGTGGTAAGACAGCAGCCGGCAGCAGACAATACCCAGACACCGGAAAGTGGTGGAACAACGGTTGCGGACGGCGTATCCGTTTCTACCTCCTATAAACTGGGAGATACCGTGATCACAGGTATTACACCGGGAACAGGCGCTTCTTCTGTACTTGCCAATATCTCAGCGGGAAGCGGCACGGTCAAAGTGCTGAAAGCAGATGGCACAGAAAATACCGGTGCAGTCGGAACAGGTAATAAAATTGCAGTACATGCAAATGGAACACTGGTGAAGCAGTATGACGTTGTCATTTACGGTGACATCAATGGAGATGGAAAAATCTCTGTGGTCGATCTGGTCATGATGCAGAAACAGATTCTTGGAACATCACAGCTTTCCGGTGCGTATGCAGCGGCTGCGGATATAAGCAGAGATGGAAAAGTTTCCGTAAAAGACCTTGTGCTTTTGCAGAAACATATTATAAATGCAGCACAGATTGAACAGTAACAGGGCTGTGTGGATAGAAAGAGTTATTTTAGTGAGAAAATACAATTTTCACACATAAGAATGGAGAGTAAAATGAAAAAGAAATTAGGTGTGATCATTACACTGTTAACATTATGCATCTGCCTTATGACACCGCAGATGCATGCCAAGGCGGCTTCCGGAAAAACAACGATCGCTGTGTCTGCCGGTTCCCTGAATATCGGACAGACTGTGACGGTAACGGCAAAAGCATTAAGTGCATCCGGGGACAGTGCATATGCCAATATGGTTTTGACCTATGATGCCGGCATTCTGGAGTTTGTGAGCTGTAATGCAACTTATGGCGGTGGCGGCGGAAGTATTTCGGTAGCGAGTGACAGCTTCAGTGTGACATTAAAAGCAATCAGTGCGGGAAAAGCTTCTATTTCGCTTTCTGCTACGGATGGTGTTATTTACGGTACCGAAGAAGAATTGGATTCCATGGCAGGCAGCAGCACTTCTGTAACGGTCAAAAACGAAGCAGCAGGCAGCAATACAGGAAATAACAGCAGTGCCGGTAACAACGGAAGCTCCGGCAGCAATGGAAATGCGGGAAATGGAAGCAATACGAATACGGCAGCTTTATCCGCAGATAATTCCTTAAAGGCACTGACGATTTCACCGGGAACATTGTCTCCGGCTTTTAAGGGAAGCACCACAAAGTATACGGCAGCTGTGGATAATTCTGTGACAAGTATTGCAGTGAGTGCAACACCGGTCAATGAAAAGGCAACCGTTGAATCGGTTACCGGAAACACGAATCTTGCCGTCGGAGCGAATGTTGTGAAGATTGTTGTAAAGGCAGAAAACGGAACAACAGCCACTTATAAAATCACTGTGACAAGACAGGCAGCAGGAACCACCGGAAGTGAGACGACAACTACAGGCGGTGAAAACGGAGACGACGGAAATGGTGACAGCGAGACTCCAGAAGATACTGAGGAAGTGGACACAACGGAAACTCCGGTATCAGCGGCAGATGTTGTGATCAATAACACGACCTACCATATCGCAGACAATTTTACAGAGGAACAGATTCCGGCTGATTTTACGGAAACAACGGTTAATTTCCGTGGAACGGAATGCAGAGGTCTGACGTTTGACAAAGGAACAATTTCTCTGATCTATCTGGAAACAGACAATGTGGACGCAACGACCGGCAGATTCTTTATTTATGATGAGACCAGGGATGTTGTCTATGATTTTATGAAGTTTACTGCAGGTGAGAGCAGTTATGTGATTCCACTTTTGGCACCGCTTGATTCGGTACTGCCGGAGAGTTATGTGCAGGTGTCCCTGCAAATGCCGGAAAATACCGTGATGACCGCTTACCAGCTTCCGGCAGAGGATGGAGAGGAAGCGTCTGATTTCTATATCTTTTATGCAGTAAATCAGGACGGAACCGAAGGCTGGTATCAGTATGATGCGGCAGAGGGTACTTACCAGCGTGTCAATGGAAATATCACCGAGACAGCAGATTCTTCTTCGGATGATCTTGCAGCATTGCAGAGCGAGTATGATGAACTCTCAAAGCAATATAAAGATGCAAAATCCTTTTCCAGAAACATGATCGCTGTGCTTATTTTTGTATTGGCAATCGCAGTTGTGATCATACTGAATATCATGCTCTTTGGCAGAAAGAAAAAAGGAAAAGACGAACTCTCAGAGGACAACGATCCGGAGCTTGACGAGCCAGAGGACGAGGACGACGAAGCAAACGAAGAGACAGAAACCGAGAAAAAACCTTTCTTGGGAAAATTCCGTGGATTCCGAAAAAAAGAAAAAAATGAGGATGAGGACGATTATTTCGATGACGAGGAAGAGTACATCGAGGAAGAACATCCAATCAACAGGGCTTACCGCGAATGGAATGATTATGAGGATGAAATTCCATCCCAGTCTAAGAAACCAGTGACAGAAGAAACATCTGAGAAAGAATCATCCACAGAAAATGTGAAAATGGATGAACAACAAAAAAATGAAACTTCTATAAAAAATGAAAAAGGATTGGAAGTTTTCGACTTAAATGATTTATAATATAAAATAGAATGTAGATAATTGCGAAACTCATTCATAACGTAAATTAAATTGTGAAAAATCAACAAAAGCTTGAGAAAACACTGGGGAACCGCCGGTACTTAGAAGGCAGGTGTGACATTTTTTATCAGGTCTGTGCATTTACTGCACAGACCGTGCGAAGATGATTCAAGAGTGAGCAAATTCCTATCTGCGAAGCAGATTTTAAATGAATTTGCGAAGTACTGCGAAGAATGAGCAGTACCGTTGCGAGTGACACGTAGCGGAAGCGTGTTTTCGAAAATTTTGTTGATTTTGAACAATTTGAAATAGCTTAAGGAGAGTTTGCAATCACCTAATAAATAATGTGAGGAGACAACATGCAATTACCATACACTGTAAAAGCCAAAAAAGCGATTGATATCGCCGGCAAAATGTCAAAATCATTACATCATAATTATATCGGAACCGAGCACTTACTGATTGGGCTATTGAAGGAAAATTCAGGAGTAGCGGCAAAAATTCTGAATGAGAATGGTGTAGAGTTAGATAAAATTGTAGATCTGATCAAAGAATTGATCGCTCCGGCAGAGGGAACAGCAGTAGCAGAATCAGATGGTTATTCACCGAGAGCAGCAAAAGTTCTTGAGAATGCAGAGAAGGAGGCAGTCAGATTTCATGCAGATGCCATTGGAACAGAACATATTCTGATTGCCATGATCAAAGAGACAGACTGTGTTGCATCCAGATTACTGACAACGCTGTCCGTCAATATGCAGAAAGTCTTTGTGGACACTCTCATTGCGATGGGGGAAGATGCAAATCTTTACCGCGAAGAATTTCAGAATGGCCGTCCGGGAAAAAAGAAAAATAATGAGGGAACCCCGACGCTGGATCAGTATTCCAGAGATCTGACACAGCTTGCAACGGAAGGAGCACTGGATCCGGTGGTTGGACGTGAGGAAGAAATCCAGAGAGTGATTCAGATTCTAAGCAGAAGAACGAAGAACAATCCATGTCTGATCGGAGAACCGGGAGTTGGTAAAACGGCTATCGTGGAAGGGATCGCAGAGCGTATCGTATCCGGCCTTGTACCGGACTCTGTTCAGGGAAAAAGAGTGGTATCTTTAGACCTATCCGGTATTGTGGCTGGTTCAAAATACCGTGGAGAATTTGAAGAGCGTATCAAAAAAGTGATTCAGGAAGTGACAAAAGCAGGAAATGTTTTGCTGTTTATCGATGAGCTTCACACAATCATCGGTGCCGGTGGCGCAGAGGGCGCGATTGATGCCTCTAATATTTTAAAACCTGCACTTGCCCGTGGTGAGATTCAGATCATGGGAGCAACGACAATCACAGAATACCGCAAATATGTAGAAAAAGATGCTGCACTAGAGCGAAGATTCCAGCCTGTGACGGTGGAGGAACCGGGCGAGGAACAGACAGTTGCAATTTTGAAAGGGCTTCGCGGTAAATACGAAGCACATCATCATGTAAAGATCACGGATGAGGCAGTCGAGGCGGCAGTCCGCCTGTCAGCGCACTATATCAATGACCGTTTTTTGCCGGATAAGGCAATTGATCTGATGGATGAAGCAGCAGCAAGAGTGCGGTTTGGCGTGTTTAACCATACAGAGAAACTTGCGGAATTGAGAAATCAGATCACAGAAAAAGAATTACAGTTAGAGGATGCTCTGAGCAATTCCGATATTGCGCTTGCAAAACAGTGCAAGGAAGAAAAAGAAGCATTGGAAGCAGAGCTTGAGAAGCAGACAAAAAAAGCGCAGCGTGAGATCCGCAGAAAGAATCTGTCTGTCACAGAGGATGATGTGGCAGATGTTGTTTCCGGCTGGACAAAAATTCCGGTGAAGAAACTGGCAGAAGGCGAGGCAGCCCGCCTGAAAAAATTAGAGGCAACGCTGCACAAACGTGTCGTTGGTCAGGAAGAAGCTGTGACGGCTGTGGCAAAAGCGGTGAGACGTGGACGTGTCGGTTTAAAAGATCCGAGAAGACCAATCGGTTCGTTCCTGTTCTTAGGACCTACAGGTGTAGGTAAAACGGAGATTTCCAAGGCGCTGGCGGAGGCTGTTTTCGGCAATGAACAGGCGATGATACGTGTTGATATGTCGGAGTACATGGAGAAACACAGTGTTTCTAAAATGATCGGTTCCCCGCCGGGATATGTCGGACATGAGGACGGCGGTCAGCTCAGCGAGAAAGTGCGCAGGAATCCGTATTCCGTGATTTTGTTTGACGAGATTGAAAAAGCGCATCCGGATGTATTTAATATTTTACTCCAGGTGTTAGACGATGGACATATCACGGATTCCCAGGGACGCAAGGTGGACTTTAAAAATACGATCATTATCATGACATCAAATGCAGGAGCACAGTCCATTGTGGAACCGAAAAAACTTGGTTTTGCATCTTCTGATGATGAAAAGCAGAATTACGAGCGCATGAAAAACAGTGTGATGGAGGAAGTGCGCAGGATTTTCAAACCGGAGTTCTTAAACCGTATTGATGAGACCATCGTATTCCGTTCACTGAACAAAAATGATATGAAACAGATCGTCACATTAATGTTGAAGGATCTGACAGACCGTTGTAAGAGCCAGATGGATATCACACTTCATGTGCGTGACAGCGTGAAAAATTATATTGTGGAAAAAGCATACGAACCGAAATATGGAGCAAGACCACTCCGCCGCAAAATCCAGAATGAGATCGAGGATCAGCTTGCAGAAGAAATCTTAGACGGCAAGGTGAAAAAGGGTGATGAAGTGATCGTCACTACGAAAAAGAATGCAGTTGTTTTTGAAGTAAAGGAACAGTAACACAAAAATAAAAAAATCCTTAAAAATGATGAAAATGCTGGCAATCGAAATGTAGTTGAGCTATAATGATTTTACAAAATTTTTACGGTGCAGCAGGCAGAGAAGGACTGTACCACAGGAGGAAAAGATGAGCGCTATTAGTGAATTAATTCGTTCAGAAGCAGATGGAACGATCAGTTTTGGAGATTACACTCTGGATGCAAAGGCAAAGCTTGATAACTTCGGGCATCAGGGAGATCTTTATAAGGTAAAAACTTACAAAGACATCACAAAGCTGGAGCGTAATGGTATGTTTGTTTATGAATCCGTACCGGGAACAGCGGCATATCATTTGAATGCAACGGACACAGGAATTTCTTTTTCCGTGGAAGGACCGGAAGATGCTCAGATCACACTGGAGTTAGAAGAAGAGACTGAGTATGAAATTACAGTGGACGGAGCAAGCGCAGGTAAGATGAAAACAAATCTCGGTGGCAAGTTAACCGTCAGTGTGGAACTTGGAGAGAAACCGGTAGAAGTTCAGATTCAGAAATGCTAAGAAATGATAAGGGGTTGTCAGAAACGGCAACTCCTTTTGCTGTCAATAAAGGAAGGTTTTATGGCAAAAGGAAAAACAAGTATTTTTTTCTGCCAGTCCTGCGGATACGAATCGTCCAAATGGATGGGGCAGTGTCCGGGATGTAAGGAATGGAATACATTTGTAGAAGAAGTGGTGGACAAAAAGAGTGCGGGCACACTGGCAAAGCAGAAAGCAACAGCGTCAGAGGCAAAGGTACTGCCACTGTCCCAGATCGAGATGACCTATGACAAACGTGTGTCAACCGATATGAAAGAATTAGACCGTGTACTTGGCGGAGGTATTGTGCAGGGTTCCATGGTGTTAGTGGGAGGCGATCCCGGAATCGGAAAATCCACATTGCTGCTTCAGGTGTGCAGGAATCTGTCGGAGCATAACATAAAAGTGCTCTATATTTCCGGGGAGGAATCTTTGCAGCAGATCAAGATCCGTGCAGAGCGTATCGGAAATTTCGGGGACAGTCTGAAACTGCTGTGTGAGACAAATCTTGACACCATAAAGGCAGTCATTGACCGGGAAAAACCGCAGATCGTTGTAATCGATTCCATCCAGACGATGTTTAACGAAGAGGTTTCCTCGGCACCGGGCAGTGTATCACAGGTGCGCGAGTCCACAGGTGTTTTGATGCAGATCGCAAAGGGAATGGGAATCTCCATTTTCATTGTGGGACATGTGACGAAAGAGGGAGTGGTGGCAGGACCGAGGGTGTTAGAACACATGGTAGACACCGTGCTTTATTTTGAGGGAGACAGGCATGCGGCTTACCGTATTTTAAGAGGTGTAAAAAACCGTTTTGGCTCCACAAATGAGATCGGTGTATTTGAGATGCGGCAGGACGGACTTGTGGAAGTGGAAAATCCGTCTGAATACATGTTGAGCGGCAAGCCGGAGGGAGCGTCCGGCTCTGTTGTGGCATGTTCCATGGAAGGGACTAGACCAATCCTTTTGGAGGTGCAGGCACTTGTATGTCACAGTAATTTTGGGATTCCGCGAAGGACAGCGGCAGGAACGGATTTTAACCGCGTCAATCTTCTGATGGCAGTTCTGGAAAAAAGACTGGGCTTAAAGCTGGGTGACTGTGATGCCTATGTGAATATCGCAGGAGGAATCAAAATGAATGAGCCGGCAATCGACCTTGGCATTGTTCTTGCATTGATCTCAAGTTACAAGGACAAACCGATCGATGAGAAAACCATCTGTTTTGGCGAGGTCGGATTAAGCGGTGAGGTCCGCGCGGTAAATATGGCAGAACAGCGGGTGCAGGAGGCAAAAAAACTTGGCTTTGAGGTCTGTATTCTACCGGAAGTCTGCAGAAAATCCATGACAGAAGTAAAAGGTATCAGGCTGGTCGGTGTGAGCAATCTTTTAGATGCCATGAATTATCTGAAATAAAAAAATTGTATGAATTTTATAAAAAATAAAGGAAATTGAAAAATCCTGCCGAATAATAAAAATATGGAGATTTTATTGAAACGATTTTTTATATGGTGCTTCGGGAGAGACTGTCAGATATCAGAGAGGTGATACATATGACAATACGGGAAGAACTTGAAAAAATGGAGCGGGAAACATTAAGCCCTTATGCAACGCTCAGTGTGAACACGAAAGGCAGGGAACGCGGGGAAGAACAGTGTGACGTCCGGCCTGTTTTTCAGCGAGACAGGGACAGAATCCTGCATTGTAAGGCATTCCGGCGGTTGAAGAATAAGACACAGGTTTTTCTGACACCGAAGGGAGATCACTATAGGACAAGACTTTCCCATACCTTAGAGGTATCGCAGAATGCGAGAACAATTGCAAAAGCACTGCGTCTGAATGAAGATCTGGTGGAAGCAATCGCATTGGGACACGATATGGGGCATACGCCGTTTGGCCATGCCGGAGAGTATGTGTTAAACGAAATCTGTGAAGACGGATTCCGGCACAACGAGCAGAGTGTCCGTATCGTGGAAAAACTTGAGAAAAACGGCATGGGCTTAAACCTGACATGGGAAGTGCGGGATGGCATTTTAAATCATCAGTCCAAGTCCATGCCACATACTTTAGAGGGAAAAGTTGTCCGCTTATCAGATAAAATCGCCTATGTTTACCATGACGTGGATGATGCGATCCGTGCAGAGATTCTGACGGAGGATGATATTCCGTCAGAGATCCGGAAAACATTAGGTTTTACCACAAAACAGCGCTTAAATACACTCATACATAACGTGATCATGAACAGCATGGATCAGGATGACATCCGGATGTCAGCAGATATTCAGGAAGCCATGTTTGAGCTGCGCCATTTTATGTTCGATCATGTATACACAAATCCAATTGCCAAGGGTGAGGAAGTGAAGGCTAAGGCAATGATCCGGCAGCTCTTTGGATTCTACAAAGACCACATTGAGTTTCTGCCGGAAAAATACCTCGCCATGCTTGATGAAGGGGAAAAGACGGAGCGTGTGATCTGCGATTACATCGCAGGTATGACCGACCAGTACGCCATCACCAAATTCAGCGAATACTTCCTGCCGCAGGCCTGGCAGGTAGACGGATACTAAGCCAATATAGCCTGCGGCGTGGGAAGGTTGATGGGTATTATAGACAATTGCGAAACTCATAACGACCTAAATTGAATTGTGAGAAATTGACAAAAGACATGAAAGACATTGGGGAGCCGCCGGCACTTAGAAGGCAGATACAACGGTAAGTTGTGTCTGGCTTCTTAGTACCGTTGCGAGCGACACATAGCGAAAGCGTGTCTTGAATGTTTTTGTTAATTTTGAACAATTTAAAGAAGACTATGAGGAGTTTCGCAATTGGCTAATAGATATTAAAACGAAAGGAGGACACGCAGTATGCCATATTTTTCGGATGATATAATTGAAGAAGTGCGTTCCAGAAATGATATCGTGGATGTAATCGGACAGTATGTGCATCTGACGAAAAAGGGAAGCACCTATTTTGGACTGTGTCCTTTTCATAATGAGAAAACAGGATCATTTTCTGTTTCTCCGAATAAACAAATGTACTACTGCTTCGGCTGTGGAGCCGGAGGGAATGTTTTCACGTTTATGATGCAGTATGAAAACTTTACCTTCGGGGAGGCAATGGAAGCCTTGGCGGACCGGGCGGGTGTTGCCCTGCCAAAGCAGGAATATTCTGCCGCACAGAAGAGAGAGGCAGATAAAAAACAGCGGCTGTTGGAGATCAACAAAGAGGCAGCCAGATATTTTTATACATTATTGCGGAATGACCGTGGAAAACATGCACTCGCTTATTTCCAGAAAAGAGAATTGTCTGAGGAGACCATGAAAAAGTTTGGTCTGGGATATTCGGATCAGTACAGTGATGACTTATACCGGTATCTCCGTTCCAAAGGGTATGAGGATGAGATCTTAAAAGAGTCGGGGCTTGTGACAATCGATGAGAGACGCGGCGGCTATGACAAATTCTGGAACCGTGCCATGTTTCCGATTATGGATGTCCACAACAAAGTCATCGGTTTCGGTGGCAGGGTGATGGGCGATGGAGAGCCGAAGTATTTAAACTCACCGGAAACACCGATTTTTGATAAGAGCCGGAATCTGTATGGACTTAATTTTGCAAGGACCACAAAGAAACCACAGTTTTTATTGTGTGAAGGATATATGGATGTGATCGCGCTGCATCAGGCAGGATTTGACAATGCGGTGGCATCACTTGGAACTGCGCTGACGGCAGGACATGCGAATCTGTTAAAAAGGTACACCAAAGAAGTGTATTTAACCTATGACAGTGACGGCGCAGGGGTGAAAGCTGCACTCCGGGCGATTCCAATTTTAAAGGAAGTAGGGATTACGACAAAGGTAATTAATATGCGTCCGCACAAAGATCCGGATGAATTTATCAAGGCTTTGGGAGCAGAGGCGTATCAGGATCGTATCGATCATGCAGAGAACAGCTTTATGTTTGAGATACGCATTTTAGAGCAGCAGTACGACATGAAAGATCCGGAGAGCAAGTCAGCCTTTTATCATGAAGTGGCAAAGAAACTATGCTCCTTCACAGAAAAAATCGAGCGTGATATTTACATTCAGGCAGTCGCGGAAAAATATATGCTGCCAACGCAGGATTTACAGCGGCTTGTCGGTAAATACGGAATGCAGATGGAAGGCATCCGAAAACAACCAACCCAGTTAAAAACCGGTATCAATGAGAAAAACGCCTCCGCCAGAGGAATCAAAAAAGAAGATGGGATGAAGCAATCCCAGAAACTTCTTTTGACATGGCTCATAGAGAATACCGGATTATATCATAAGATAAAAAAATATATCGCACCGAAGGATTTTACGGAGGAGATATATCATAAGGTAGCTGAAGTATTATTCCAGCAGTTTGAGGAGAGCGGAGAAGCAAACCCGGCGAAGATCGTCAGCATGTTTCCTGATGAGGAGGCACAGAAAGAGATTGCGGCGCTTTTCAATGCAAGAATCCATGAGGTCGAGTCAAAAGAAGACCGGGAGAAGGCATTGAAAGAGACCATTATCCGCATCAAACAAAACAGTATCAAGTATCGGTCCGAGCATTTGGCACCGACAGATATGGCTGGTCTGATGCAGCTTGTAACAGATAAACGTGACCTGGAAGAATTGGAGAAATTGCATATTTCCATTGATTAGGGACAAAATAGTAGAAAACTTGAGAGGATGAACCAAAATGGCAAAAAAGACAGAAAACGAGGTAAAGGAAACCAAAAAAGAAGCAGCAGTGATGGATGAAGCTGCAAAAGAAAAGTTTCAGCAGAAGTTAAAAGATCTGTTAGCCTTGGCCAAAAAGAAAAAGAACATGTTGGAATACCAGGAGATCAGCGACTTCTTTGCGGACATGCAGTTAGAAGCAGAGCAGTTTGATAAAATTCTTGATTTTCTGGAAGCAAACAATATCGATGTACTTCGGATCACAGATGATGATTCTGATGATGAAATTTTACTCGATGTAGATGATGAAGACGAGATCGAAGTGGAAAAAATCGACCTTTCCGTGCCGGATGGCGTGTCCATTGAAGATCCGGTCCGTATGTATTTGAAGGAGATCGGTAAAGTACCTCTTTTAAGTGCAGAGGAAGAGATCGAGCTGGCAAAAAATATGGAAGCCGGTGCTGTGGCGAAGGAAAAGATCGCAATCTTAAAGAGCAGAGAAGAGAATGCAACAGAGGAAGAACTTGCAGAGATCAAAGAAGAGATCAAGAATTTGCAGAAAGATCTTGATGCAGGGGATGAGGCAAAGAAACGTCTTGCAGAAGCAAACTTACGTCTGGTTGTTTCCATTGCAAAAAGATATGTGGGACGTGGAATGCTGTTCCTTGATCTGATCCAGGAAGGTAACCTTGGTCTGATCAAAGCCGTGGAAAAATTCGACTACCGCAAGGGATATAAATTCTCTACTTATGCAACATGGTGGATCCGTCAGGCGATCACAAGAGCAATCGCAGATCAGGCGAGAACCATCCGTATCCCTGTCCATATGGTTGAGACGATCAACAAGCTCATCCGTGTTTCCAGACAGCTGCTTCAGGAGTTAGGACGTGAGCCAAGTCCGGAAGAGATCGCAGCAGAAATGAACATGCCGGTAGAGCGTGTGCGTGAGATCTTAAAGATTTCCCAGGAGCCGGTTTCCTTAGAGACACCGATCGGTGAGGAGGAGGACAGCCATCTTGGAGATTTTATTCAGGATGATAACGTACCTGTTCCGGCTGACGCCGCTGCATTCACACTTTTAAAAGAGCAGTTGGAGGAAGTACTTGGAACATTGACCGAGAGAGAGCAGAAAGTTCTGACACTCCGTTTTGGTCTGGAGGACGGCCGTGCAAGAACACTGGAAGAAGTTGGAAAAGAGTTCAATGTAACACGTGAGCGTATCCGTCAGATCGAAGCAAAAGCGCTCCGCAAACTTCGTCATCCAAGCAGAAGCCGCAAATTAAAGGATTACTTAGAGTAAAATGGTAAAGATTTCAAATCGTTTAATGACAGCCGCAGCTCTTGTCACACAGGGATATACACTGGCAGATGTTGGAACAGATCACGGATATATTCCAATCTATCTGTTACAGCAGAAGAAAATTCCAGCTGCAATTGCCATGGATATCAATGAAGGACCGTTAGAGCGGGCAAAAGAACATATTGCTTTATATGGATTGCAGGCATACATACAGACACGTCTCTCAGACGGTGTGGCAGCTTTGAAACCCGGCGAGGTGGAAGCTGTCCTCATCGCCGGCATGGGAGGCGGACTGGTCATGCATATCTTAAAAAACGGGGAAAAAGTCTGCCAGTCTGCGAAAGAACTCATCCTGCAGCCACAGTCCGAGATAGAGAATGTCCGTGAATTTTTACGGGAAGAAGGATATGCCATTCTCGCAGAGGACATGGTGTTGGAAGATGGAAAATTCTATCCGATGATGAAAGTGCAGTATCAGGGTGAAAATGCACAGAAAGCTTCGGAAGTGTTGAAACTTTCAGACCTTTATGGTGGATTACTCCTGCAAAACCGCCATCCCGTGTTGAAAACTTTCCTTGAAAAAGAAAAGCTCATATACACAGGCATCAAGGAGAATCTTGAAAAACAGCCGGCGTCAGAAAAAATCCGGACACGGCTTGCAGAAGTGGAAGACATACTGCATTATAATGAACTTGCATTACAGTTTTATCAATAATCTCCCCTTATTTCAAAAACATCCGCATCATCTTTTCTTTCAATCCGGTATATTTCTGATACCGGATCGGCAGATCCATCCACGTTTTCTTATCGACAATACTGCGGTAATGGCTGAAGGTTTCAAATCCAACCCTGCCGTGGTAGCTGCCCATGCCGCTCTCACCGACACCGCCGAATGGCATATCGCTCGTTGCAAGATGAATGATCGTGTCATTGATACAGCCGCCGCCAAAACGGCAGGTATCTAAGACCTTCTTCTGTGCGGCTTTGTCCTCACTGAAAAAATAAAGCGCAAGCGGATGAGGGTGGGATTCCACGGTATCAAGCGCCTCGTTTAATGTGTCGAAGGTGAGGATCGGAAGCAGAGGACCGAAGATCTCTTCGCCCATCACAGCGTCGTCCCACGTAATATTATTCAGAACGGTAGGCGCAATGCGGAGCGATTCAGGCTCTGACTGTCCTCCGTACACAAGCTTTTCTCCATTGATCAGCCCGAGAATGCGTTCAAAATGCTTTTCGTTGATGATCTTTCCGTAATTCGGGTTTTTCAGAGGTTCTTTCCCAAACTGCTTTTCAATCTCAGCTAAGATTGCAGTGATAAGCTCATCGCGGATGCGTTTGTCACAGAGAATATAATCCGGCGCAACACAGGTCTGTCCACAGTTCAAATACTTGCCGAAGACAATACGCTTTGCGGCAAGCCGGATCTTAGCGGTGGAGTCAACGATACATGGGCTCTTTCCGCCAAGCTCTAATGTGACAGGAGTTAAATATTCAGCCGCATGGCGGAGTACCTCCCGTCCGACAGTCTTTCCGCCGGTGAAAAAGATCATGTCAAAACGCTGCTGTAACAATGCCTGATTTTCTGCGCGGCCGCCATCGACCACTGCAACATAATGTGCCGGAAAACATTCTTCGATCATGGTTTTCATGACATCGAACGTGCAAGGGGCGTAGGCGCTTGGTTTTACGACCGCAGTATTCCCGGCTGCTATGGCATCGATCAGCGGATCGAGTGTCAGTAACACCGGGTAATTCCATGGACTCATGATCAGCACAGTTCCGTAAGGGGAAGGGGAGCGGAAACTCTTTGCTGCAAACTGGGCGGCCGGGGTGGAAACACGTTTGCTGCGCATAAGGCTGCGGAGATGCTTCTGCATCCAGGTAAGCTCCGACAGCGTCAGCCCGATCTCACACATATAGCTCTCCATACGGCTCTTTCCAAGATCCTCCTTCAATGCCGCAGCGAGGTCGGCTTCATGGCGGATCATAGCCTCCTTCAAACTTTCTAACTGTTTCAGTCGGAATTCCGCCGGAATCGTTTTGCCACTGGAAAAAAAGTGGTTCTGTTGTTGTAAAATATCCTTGATCTCCTGCTCGGTCATGAGGATTCCTCCTTTTATCTTCCGGATCGATCAGACAATCACCTGTTCTGACTCAACCTGTATCCGTACATCTGATACTTATATACTATCGAAAATAACATACTTCTGCAAGTGTTTTACTTCCGGGCAGACAGGAAAAACAATTCTTGAAAAACGGCGCTTATAATGCTACAGTAATAATACTGATGATCTGCAGCAGAGGTCATGGCGCAGGTCAGTTTGATAATAATGTGACTGCCGGATACGAAGGGCAGATTGCGGAAAGGCATGGAAAATGAAATGAACGATTATAAAATAGGCACAAAATGTGTACAGGCAGGATATACCCCGGAGAATGGACAGCCGCGGCAGATTCCGATCATCCAGTCTACCACTTTCAAATACAGCACCAGTGAGGACATGGGAAAACTGTTTGATCTTGAGGCATCCGGATATTTCTATACACGGCTGCAGAATCCAACGAATGATCATGTCGCAGCCAAGATCGCAGCAATGGAAGGCGGCACAGCCGCAATGCTGACCTCAAGCGGACAGGCAGCGAACTTTTTTGCCATATTCAACATATGTGAGAGTGGAGACCATATCGTGGCATCATCCTCAATCTACGGCGGAACCTTCAACCTCATTGCAGTTACGCTTGCCAAAATGGGGATCACGGCAACCTTCGTGTCTCCTGATGCATCGGAGGAGGAGTTAAACGCTGCGTTCCGTCCGAACACAAAGCTGATGTTTGGCGAGACAATCGCCAATCCGGCATTGACCGTATTAGATATTGAGCTCTTTGCAAAAACAGCACATGCGCACGGCGTACCTCTTATCATAGACAACACATTTCCAACTCCGGTCAACTGCAGACCATTTGAGTGGGGCGCGGATATTGTGACACACTCCACCACCAAATACATGGATGGACATGGTGCGGCAGTGGGCGGTGCGATCGTTGACAGCGGAAAATTCGACTGGATGGCACACGCAGACAAATATCCGGGACTTTGTACACCGGATGAGAGCTACCATGGCGTGACCTATGCAGAAAAATTTGGCAATGAGGGCGCATTCATCACAAAATGTACAACACAGCTTATGCGTGATCTCGGATGCATCCAGTCGCCACAGAACGCATTCCTGTTAAACCTTGGACTGGAGTCGCTGCACGTGCGTATGCCTAAGCATGTGGAAAACGGACAGGCAGTTGCAGAATTTCTGGAAAAACATCCAAAGGTAGCCTATGTGAACTATCCGGGTCTGCCTTCCAGCAAATACTATGAACGTGCCAGAAAATACCTGCCACATGGCGGATGCGGTGTCGTTTCATTCGGATTAAAGGGCGGCAGGGAGGCTGCGTCTGCTTTTATGCAGAACTTAAAGCTTGGAGCGATCGAGACACATGTGGCAGATGCAAGAACCTGCTGTCTGAATCCGGCGACCTCCACGCACAGACAGATGACAGATGAACAGCTGAAAGAGGCAGGTGTTCCGGCAGAGCTGATCCGGATAAGTCTCGGTTTAGAGGATAAGGAAGATCTGATCGCAGATATTTCGAATGCGTTGGATGCGATCAGGGACTAATATGCAGAAAAAAGAAAGTGCAGAGAGAAAAATGAGTAAGATAAAAACAAAAAAAGTGCTGACACCGGAGCAGAAGAAAAAGCGCATCCGCAACATCATCATTGTCGCAGTGATCCTTGTGGCAGCTTCCATTGCAACTTACTGGATGCAGCCGCAGAACAAAGCGCTGGCAGAGAGTGAAGTGTTCAGCGAAGAGGAAGTGAAGGCACAGGCGGAAAAAATCATAGGGCTTTTAAATGCAGAGGATTTTGACAGCCTGCAAAGCCTTGTTGTCCCGGACATGCAGGAGATCATGAACAAAGAGCGCATGGACGAGGGCAAGGCGCGGATCTCGGAAGACTGGGGAGATTTTGTTTCCATTGAAACAATGCAAGATGCGGAGATCATACAGAGAGGTGCGCATATCGCAGCCGTTTACGTGACCGCAGAATATGAAAACATCGAGGTGCATTACACACTGGCGTTCAACGAGGACATGAAGCTTGCGTCCTTCGGGATCCAATAGCCGGATCATTCCTGCGGAAACATATAGGAAAAATAAACATCCTTAAAATTAGCGTAATTGTCTCTTGAAATCGGAATCTGTGCGCCGGATTTTGTGAAGAGAGAGGTTTTACCGAACTTTTCCACGCAGCTTAACGCTGCAATATAGCTGCGGTGGCATTTATAAAACCCTTTTTCCACTGTGAAAATTGTTTCACACTGGTGAAAGGGTTCTTTTATGGAGATCACCGAGCCGTCTTTCAATGTAACTAACACATTCTTATTTTGCGCTTCCAGATATTCGACATCCTGAAAATAAATCGCCTGGTAGCCGGAATCTGTTCTTGCCGCGAAATGAGCCATGGAAGCCTTGTGGACTTCGTACCAGCTGTCAAGGACCGCGTGGAAACGCACTTCGTCAAGAGGTTTCAACAGATACCAGAAAGTGCGGACTTCATAAGATTCCAGCGCAAATTCCGGTGAGGAAGTCAGAAAAATGATCGGAACGTGCGGGTCATGCTGGCGCAGTTCGCGGGCGGTATCCATGCCGCTCAAAAGGGGCATGATCATATCAAGCAGGATCAGATCCATGCCATAAGCCCTGTGTGCGGAGATCAGTTCGTCACCGTTTGTGAACCGGTAGAGCTGCAGTGTCAGTTGGTGCGCCCGGCACCAGGAATCAAGACTGTCTGAAAGCAGATCCAAAAATTCAGTTTCATCATCACAAATCGCAATCTTTACCATAATAAATTTCCTCGCTTAAAGAATAATGCGGACTACAAAGTCCTCACCTTCCATGTAAAACTGGTACTGTCCATGTTCCTTCTCAACATAATAAATGACGCTTTGGACACCGATACCGTGATTCTTTGCCGTTGTAACCGGGATACTGTTTGAAAAAACAGGTGTCTCTGAAGCCGGATTCTTCTGCAGGATCAGAAGGTGGTTTCCCTTTTCAAAAATGCTCAGATGCACGATACGTTTTTCCGCAGGGAGCTTCGTGACCGCATGCATGGCATTTTCCAGAAGATTGGAAAGGATCGCACAGAAAGTCATCTCAGAGCAGCAGAGTGTCTGCGAAGTCTGGATCTGTACGTCAAAAACGATCTGATTTTCCGCAAACCGTGTCTGGTAAATGGAAAGAACCGAATTCAGCAGCTCATTTCTGCAGAAAGAATGAATGACCGTGTCGTCATATTGCTTATTGATCTCCTGAATATAATCAAGCGCGCGCTCCGGTTCCTGCTGGGAGATAAAAGTCTGGATGGCGGCAAGATGATGGCGCATGTCGTGCCGCAGGATCTTCATGCGGTGTTCACTGCTGCGAACCTGCTCAATCTCCGAGTGCAGGGAGTTCAACTGCATATTGGTAAGCTGACCGTATTGTTCAGCACGGTTTTTCAGCTCATATTCCTGAAAATAGACGAACAGGAAAATGACATAGGAAATACACATGGCAAATGCGAGAAATTCCACGACCACCTTATTTCCGGAGTAAAGAAGCATGGAGAACTTTGTGGTAGAGTAATCAAACACATAATAGACAAATGGCATTGCCCCGAGGATATACAGCTCCCGGTCAGATTTTGCCAAAAGCAGTGCGGTAGTCTGGCACAGATACCGGCTCAAGAAAGCGAAAACGGCAACAGTCACGATAATCCTTACCAGATAATAAACCCATTCCAATCCGCTCAGGGATAAGGCAAAAATACCTGCCCAGTTGCTGAACTGGCAGCACAGATAGGCGGTCATGATAGAGATTATGGAAGGCAGCCAGCGGAAACGGTAATAAAACACCAGCAGCAGAAAAAGCGGCAGATGCACGAAAAGCGGATAGATGGCTTCCGTGAACAACGAACCGAATACCGTATTGCAGATCAGAAAGAAAAGTCCGGATACTGCTCCACCGCCAAGAAGAATGCAGACATTTTTCTTATTCTGTTTTACCCCGAGAAAAAAGGCGGACAGAAAAATGCCAAACAGCATTGTCGTTAAGTGGTGTGTATAAGTTAAAATCTGAAGCGGCATATGGCAGTCCTCCTTGTTTCACAGTTATGATACATCCATTATAAAAAATTCGGAAATGCAAAGCAAGCCTGCATCTTACAATTCACGCCATATAATTACAACTCACGCCGAAATCCGGGTTTTGGATGAACGCTGTGATAAAATGAAAAAAATGGTAAAGTGCCATATGTAACTATTCAGAACCCCATTCGCAAAACCGCTCTTTCAGAGCTTTCCTTTTGCTCATGTGGTTACTTCGCCAAAGAAATTTTCAAAATTATGCTCATTCATGCAAGCATGATTCGCAAATTTATGAAAATTGCCTTGGCTCTGAATAGTTACAAACAAATGCAGGAGGAGAATACACATGATAAGAAAAAAGAGAATGAGCAAAGGAATTGCAAAAATTCTTTCCGGTTTACTGGTGTTCGGAATGGTGGCAGGACTTGTACCAGCAGTACCGCACGGTACATTGCAGGTGCAGGCGGCAAATGAACATAGCCATCCGGTCTGTGGTAGTAGCTGTACTGACGACAGCTCCCACACTAACTTGGAATTTGCGAAACTGACAGGTTCAGAGGATACACTGAAAATAGGTGAAACAACTATACAAAGCACTGATAATAATTTAGAGTTACCGGCGGGCTGCTATTATTTATCAGATAGCTTTGAACCAAGCTATAGTATCATTGTAAAAGGTGATGTTACAATTTGCCTGAATGGTCACAATATTAATATGAAGAGTGCAGGAAATGTTTTTGAAGTTGATGAAGGCGGTACACTGACTCTGACGGATTGTAAAGGCAACAGTTCTATTTCTCATTCGGATGTGGAATGGGGAAGAGGCGTGTTGGTTTCTAACGGCACTTTTAATATGTATGGTGGTAAGATTTGTAATAATAAATGTGCCAGCAAGTATCAAATGTCCAGCGCAGGCGTGGAGGTTGATAAAGGCACTTTTAATATGCATGGTGGCGAGATTAGTGGAAACAAAGTTTCAAGCAATGGTGGAGCAGTTTATAGTCTGGATACTTTTAATATGTATGGTGGCAGTATTACCGGCAATACCGCAGATTATTACGGTGGCGGTGTAGTTGTGTATGGTGGGACATTTAATATGTTCGATGGTACGATTAGTGGCAATAAGGTGACAAATGCAACGATGAAGGAGCACGGTGGCGGCGGAGTATGGGTGCACACAGGCGGTACATTTTGCATGAAAGGAGGAAGCATCACAGGCAACACCGCCTATCCTTATGATAATAAAGCTAATGGTGGCGGTGTATATTGCAGGGGCAGGCTGGAACTTTCCGGTTCACCGGTAATCGAAGGAAATAAGTTGACAACTGGTGAAAGTAACAATCTTGTTAGTTATAGTAATAAGACTAAAATCACTGATACATTAAACAGTGACGCAAAAATTTATGTTTATATGAAAGATACTTCTACGCAAGATCAGACTTTGGCAGCTGTTGATCCAAGTGTATCTTCAGTTGATGCAAAAAACATTTTCTACTGCGATAACGCAAATTTTGTAGCTGACTTTGACGCAGCAAATAAAAAAATAAAATGGACGACACACACCCACGATTGGGGAGCATGGACTTCCAAAGGCGACGGAACGCATACGCGTATCTGTTCTTCGGATGCCAGCCACACGGAAACAGCAGACTGCTCCGGCGGTACAGCTACCTGCCAGAGCAAGGCAGTCTGCACGATCTGTGGTGGAGAATATGGTGATTTCGCATCACATAATTTCGATGTTTCTTCATGGGGATATAAGGGTGCGGACGGTCATGCACATGTATGCAAGACCGCGGGCTGTACTGCAATGGATACTGTTATAGCTCATATACCGGGACCGGCTGCCACAGAGGATGCTGCACAGATTTGCACAGAATGTGGTTATGAGATTGTACCGGCATTGAATCATGAACATAACTGGGGAGCATGGACTTCCAACGGCGACGGAACGCATACCCGTATCTGCGCATTGAACAGCAGTCACAAGCAGACGGAAAAATGTTCCGGCGGTACAGCTACCGATAAAGACAGAGCCATTTGCAGCATTTGTAACGCACCATACGGCGAAATCAATGCGGGCTCAAATCCAGCGCCGACTCCAACCCCAACCCCGGCTCCAAATCCGACACCAGAAGCAACACCCCCGACACCGGATCCGGCACCGGCGACAACAACTCCGGCTGCATCAACTACAGCTGCTCCAGCAGCTGCAGCACCGGCTCAGGTAATGTATGATATTTTAGATGGAGCGGGCAGTTCATGGACACAGAATACAGATGGAAGCCTTGCAATTAGAGGAAGCGGTGAGATTTCAAAATTCCGTGAGGTCAAAGTGGATGGAGTTACGGTTGATCCGGTCAATTATACGGTCACAGAAGGATCTACCATCATTACCTTCAAACCGGAATACCTTAAGAGTCTGTCAGCAGGAAACCATTCCTTTGAACTTGTCTGGACAGATGGAACAGCGGCAACAAACTTTACGGTAGCCGAAAACGCTGACCAGAGTGCAAAATCTCCAAAGACAGGCGAAGATTTCAGCATGGCACTTTGCACAGCACTTCTGATGATGTCATGCGCAGGACTTGCAGGAATGTTTGTAAGAAGAAAAAAGAGCAGCTTAAGATAAGCATTTGATATTAGACCTGTGGATGGAATGCCACATGAAATCTTGGATTTTGAAACTACAGCAAGAGGAGAGTACACGTGATAAGAAAAAAGAGAATGGGTAAAGGAATTGCAAAAATACTTTCCGGTTTACTGGTATTCGGAATGGTGGCAGGACTTGTATCGGCAGTACCGGGCGGAACAGTAAATGCGAAAGCTACGGAGATAAATGGGCAGAATGCGACAGCGGAACCACATACACATTGCGTATGCGGTACAGGGAATCTTTCGGTTGAAAGGCATACGCATAAGGAAGAGACATGGATAGGGATTAGTAAGCTTAGTGACATAAACAGAGAAGGCAATTACTATCTGACGCAAGATGTGACACTCACAAGTGCATGGACTTGTCAAAGAAACGTAAATTTATGCCTGAATGGACACAGCATTACTCGCACGGCTAAAGAGTATTACGACCAAAATGGTAATAATGCTGTTATTATAATAAAAAATAACGTTGACTTTACGCTTACGGACTGTAAGGGGACTGGAACTATTACTCATAAGCAAGGAGTGAGCGGTGAAGACGTTTATAATGATGGAAGATTTTTCATGTATAATGGAATAATTTCCGGTAACAATGGTGGTGTCAAGAATCCCGGCATGTTTTTTATGTACGGAGGTACAATCACTTCGAATACCGCTAATAACGGTGGAGGAGTAGATAATGCTGGCACATTCACTATGTACGGAGGCACAATCACTTCGAATACTGCTAATAATGGTGGAGGAGTATATAATGATAATGCTGGCAGATTCATTATGTACGGAGGCACAATAACCGGTAATAAAGCAGAACAAACGTATGGAACTGAGTATGGTGGAGGAGTATATAATCAAGGAACATTCAACATGTACGGAGGAGAAATTACTAATAATACAGCCACTGTTGGTGGAGGAGGTGTCTTCAACAAGGGCACATTCACTATGTCCGGAGGTGAAATAACCAGTAATAGCTCAGAATCGTATGGTGGAGGGGTATGTTATTCATCGTCACAACTTTTTAAAATGAGTGGTACGGTAAATATTACTGAAAATAAAGTTGGAACAACACCTAATAATCTGTATCTTTGGAATGGTCAACAGGTGTCTGCAAGTGGACTGACAAGCGGAGCTGAGATAGGCGTGACTACACAGATTGTACCAATAAACGATTCTTCGGTTCCGATTACAAGTGATTCCGTAAGTGTAAACTGTTTTTTTTCTGATAATAGTGATTACGAAACAGCTATTGATGAAAATAGCAAAGTTGTATTGAAAACAAAGACAGCTGTTGAAGCACCGTCAATCACAAAACAGCCACAGCCTGTATCTGTGAAAGTCGGAGAAACGGCAACGTTTACTGTAGTGGCAGCAGGTACAGATTTGAGTTATCAGTGGCGGGTTAACAAAAATGATAATGCAGGATTTGTTGATATTGTTGGAGCAAACAGTGAAAGTTACACCTTGAACGCAGTTAGCAAAGATTGTAATGGATATCAGTATCAGTGTGTGGTAAGTAATGCGGGCGATTCAGTCACATCAGGTACCGTTACATTGACTGTGACAGAAGATGCAGCACCAACACCGAATCCGAATCCAACCCCAACCCCAGAGCCAAACCCAGAGCCAAATCCGGAGCCAACCCCAACGCCGACTCCAAATCCGGCACCGGAACCAACAACCCCGACACCGGATCCGGCACCGGCGACATCTACACCAGCAACATCAACCACAACAGCACCGGCATCTTCGGCAGCTGCAGCACCGGCTCAGGTAACGTATGATATTTTAGATGGAGCGGGCAGCTCATGGACACAGAATACAGATGGAAGCCTTGCAATCAGAGGAAGCGGTGAGATTTCAAAATTCCGTGAGGTCAAGGTGGACGGAGTTACAGTTGATCCGGTCAACTATACGGTCACAGAAGGATCTACCATCATTACCTTCAAACCGGAATACCTTAAGAGTCTGTCAGCAGGAAACCATTCCTTTGAACTTGTCTGGACAGATGGAACAGCGGCAACAAACTTTACGGTAGCCGAAAACGCTGACCAGAGTGCAAAATCTCCAAAGACAGGCGAAGATTTCAGCATGGCACTTTGTACAGTACTTCTGATGGTTTCATGCGCAGGACTTGCAGGAATTTTTGCGAAAAGAAAAAGAAACCATGCCAGATAAGGCATTGCACAAATAATTTTTTAAAATGAAAAATAAGCTGATTACAGAGATAAAAGTGGGCAGGAAATTTACAAAAAAAATTCTATTTTTATCAAAAATATGAATAGTAGAAAGAGGAGATTCAAATGAAGAAAAAGTTATTAACAGCATTACTTGTTGGAGCAATGGCTCTTAATATTACAGCATGTGGTGGTTCATCAGATGCAGCAGCACCAGCTGACAATGATCAGCAGACAACTACAACAGACACAGCAGCTGATGATGCAGCAGATACAGAAGAGGATGCAGTGGATGTGGAAGATGCAGCAGAAGCAGCAGACACAACAGAGGAAGAAGGATTTTCCCTTCTTGATGTAACAGCGGATCTTGTTGATGCAGCATTATATGCAGTGGATGATGATAATACAGAGTATGTGATCACACTCTTTAGAGATCCGGATGGATATAGCTATGTTTCATTAATGATCGTTCCACAGGATGGACAGGGAGATGTCCTTTGTGGAGCATATGATGATTCTAATGTAACAAATGTTACAGATGAAGATAACATTGACTGGACTGAGATCAGCACAACAGATGTTTATACAGGTGATGATTTCTCAGCAGTATTTGTAGAAGCAGACGACGGTTCCGTTGCAATTGCAAATTCAGATTTTTCCCTTGTTATGGAAGGTCAGTATTTGACAGCTGATGAAGCAATCGCTTATATGGGAGCAGCAGCTAACTACATCAACTAGTTTTTTTGAGATATGCGGAGTACTGGAAGAACGGCTGCTTCGCATATCCTTACATAATGTAATTCAAAAATCCTGCACACTTTTATCTCTGTAATCAGCACACATTTATTTATAAGCTGTAAAATTCGCATTGAGTTTTACAGCTTTTTGCGTTTCGGCTAAAAATCACCTTTTCGTTACGATAGTTGGCGGAAAAGGCTGCGGTCTGCCTTTATTGTAGAAAATTTTCTCACTATCTCATATAAAAGTGTGATTAGTAAGCATTAAATTTTAATAATTTTGTGATTTCGGTTGTGATTTTCATAGATTTTGCATATAATAAAAGTGTGATTATAAAGCATAAAACTCCAATAAAAATGTGAGAAGTGATCCTATGGAACGATTTATCTTAAAAAAATTGCTGGATTGGAAGAATTCTCCCTACCGCAAGCCTTTAATCTTGAAGGGGGCATGCGTTAAAATAGGACTAAATCAAGAGAAACCTTATAAATAAAGGGTTTTGAATGATTTAAGTCCTATTTTTTTATCAATTTGAGGTAAAAATCAAAATATATCAATTACAGATTCAATGAGAAATCATTATCATACCAGAAATGTCGTATGGAGTAAAATTCCGCAAGCAGGCAAATACAGACCTTTACAAGCTGTATAACACCAACCTGCATGAGAAGATCGAGATGATGAAAAAGGAAAAACATCAGTAAAAAGTCATTGAGAGGATTGCTATGTCTTGATATAATTAAAATGTATTAATTTTGAAAAAGATTTATAAAGTCTTGTTAAAATGGCAAAAATGGAATTGTGACACCACTGGTGTCACAATTCGGAAGGTGGAATATTTGTATGGGTAATGATTTGATATCAGCAGCTGGATTAATTCATATAATTGAAGAATCACGACAAAGTGCATTGAAGAAAGTGAATGAAGAGCTTATCAAAATGTATTGGAAAGTTGGTGAGTTTTTAAGTAAGGAAACGGAACGGGCTTCGTATGGTGATGCATATATCGATGAAATTTCAAGGGAAATACAGGAGGCGTTTCCCGGAATAAAGGGATTCAATCGAAGAGGTCTTTATAGAATGAAAAAATTTTATGAAACCTATAAGGATAATGAGATTGTGACACCACTGGTGACACAAATTAGTTGGACGAATCACTTGTTGATAATGTCAGGCTGTAAGACTGATGAGGAAAGAGAATTTTATATACGCCTATGTATCAAAGAAAACTATTCAAAGCGTCAGTTGGAGAGACAGTTAGATAGCGGATATTATGAAAGGTATATGTTATCAAAGGAAACTTTATTACCAGAGTCGGTTAAGAAGCTAGGAGAAAATCCATTTTTGGATTCATATGTTATGGAATTTCTGGATTTGCCAAATGAGTTTCATGAGAATGACTTACGAAAAGCGTTAATTAGAAACATGAAGGATTTTATTCTGGAATTAGGAAAAGATTTCACATTTATTGATGAAGAGTACAAAGTTCAGGTTGGAGGAGACGATTTTCGTATTGATTTGTTGTTTTATCATCGGGGATTACAGTGCCTTGTTGCAATAGAACTCAAAATAGGTAAGTTTAAACCAGAGTATATTTCTAAGTTGGATTTTTATCTTGAGGCATTGGACAGACAGGTAAAGAAAGAGAATGAAAACCCGAGTGTTGGCTTGCTTCTTTGTGCATCTAAGAATGATGAGGTGGTAGAATATGCTATGAGCAGAACGATGTCACCGATGCTGGTATCTCAGTATCAGTTACAGTTACCGGATAAGACTATTCTTGAGAAGAAGCTGCAGCAGTTGGTCAATATTCCGCAGATTGAGGATTAAGGCTTATGGGTAAGGATATGATATTTACTCTGGAAAGAAGAGTAAATGGAAAAAGAGAATTATAATCAGATAGTATTTACAGCCGTTAGGGATAACTTAGCGGCTATTTTTAATATTAGGAAATTTCTCCCTTCGGAGAAAACACTAATATAAAAGCCCGTATAAGAGAGGGCTCAACAAAAAGACGGTAAATATTTAGAAAAGGTCGATATAAAAATCTTCTTCTTCGCCGTCAAAATATTCATCTTCAGTAAGGAAATAATGCATGTCAAGTAAATCTGAATCACTCATGTTTTTTACAAGCTGTGCAGTCATTCCTTCAGGTGGATCTTTAATGTATTTTTCTCTTAGTTCCTCTATTGCTTTTTGTAGAAAAAATTTCTCACTATCTCATATAAAAGTGTGATTGATAAGCATTAAATCTTAATAATTTTGTGATTCCGGTTGTGATTTTCATAGATTTCGCATATAATAAAAGTGTGATTATAAAGCATAAAACTCCAATAAAAATGTGAGGAGTGATTCGATGGAACGATTTATCTTAAAAAAGTTGCTAGATTGGAAGAATTCTCCCTACCGCAAGCCTTTAATCTTGAAGGGCGTACGTCAGGTGGGTAAGACTTGGATTCTGAAAGAGTTCGGCAGACGCTGTTATGAAAATACAGCCTACTTTAACTTCGACGAAAACGAAGAATATAAACAATTTTTTGAAACAACCAAGGATGTGGACCGGATTCTACAAAACCTTATGCTGGCAAGCGGTCAAAAGATCTTGCCAGAAAAGACACTCATCATCTTTGACGAGGTACAGGACTGCCCGAAAGTCATTAACTCCATGAAATATTTCTGCGAGAATGCACCGCAGTACCATGTTGCCTGTGCCGGTTCTCTGTTAGGTATCGCCTTGGCGAAGCCTTCCTCTTTTCCAGTAGGCAAGGTCAACTTCATGCAGATTGACCCAATGACCTTCGCTGAGTTTCTACTTGCCAACGGTGATGAAAATCTGGCGCAGTATCTGGAACAGGTGGATACCCTTGAACCTATCCCTGACGCCTTCTTTAATCCGCTGTATGAGAAGCTGAAGATGTACTATGTCACCGGTGGTATGCCGGAGTCGGTATTGATGTGGACGGAGGCACGGGATGTTTCTGCCATGCAGGAAGCATTGTCCGGAATCATTGGAGCCTATGAGCGTGATTTTGCCAAGCATCCTAATCTCAGCGAGTTCCCGAAAATCTCAATGATTTGGAAGTCTGTTCCTTCTCAACTGGCAAGGGAGAACAAGAAGTTTGTCTATAAGGTGGTCAAGGAAGGCGCACGAGCCCGTGAGTACGAGGATGCTTTGCAATGGCTGGTGGATGCCCGTCTGGTGCATAAAATTTATCGCAGCTCAGCTCCCGGCTTGCCGATTGCAGCTTACGATGACTTGTCTGCTTTCAAGATTTATTTGGTAGATGTGGGACTGCTCCGCCGTCTGGCACAGTTGGCTCCCACTGCCTTTGGAGAAGGAAACCGCCTGTTTACTGAATTCAAAGGCGCATTAACCGAAAACTTTGTGTTGCAGACTTTAATTACTCAGTTTGAAGTCATGCCCCGTTATTGGAGCCAGAACAACCCACCTTACGAGGTGGATTTCCTCATTCAGCGGGAGAACGACATCTTCCCTGTGGAGGTCAAATCCGAAGCCAACACAACCAGCAAGAGTATGAAGAAGTTCAAGGAACTGTTCCCTGATAAGGTCAAGCTTCGCATCCGGTTCTCATTGGACAATCTGAAACTGGACGATGATGTGCTGAATATCCCGCTGTTCATGGCAGATCAGGCGGATCGATTGATTGGGTTGGCATTGGAAAAGAGGAAGCAATAGAAACTGAAATTGGCACATTTATGGAATTGCTTTTTGCGGCAAAAAAGGTTGAGATAGCAATGTAAAGCTTTCTAATCCATTCTGCACATAAAATAAAAACGTATAATCCGTTGATAAATTTAAAAACAAGTGTTATACTACTTATAATTTAAATATAAAAACGAAAAACCTGTTTATAAATTTGGAGGTGAATATGAAACTTCTTCGTATTACAGCGGAAGGATTGCCGTTATTCAAGGAAAAATTGGATTTATCCTTTTATGCACAGCAGAGAGTCACAGAAGAACAGAAGAATATTTTATACCCATTGTTTGCAAATATTTGGGTGAATTCTGCTATTGGATTTATTGGTATTAATGCATCAGGAAAGACATCTGTCTTAAAGGTTATTTTGCTGGCTTTAGAAATAATCAATAATGAGCCGATCAATCATATTGAGACCAGAGATATTCTGGGAAACTCAAAAGAAGTTAAATTAAATATGTATTTCTTTTCGGGAAAGACAAATGAAGTTTGCCGGTTGGAAACAATTATTACTTCCCATAAGAGCAAGTCAGAAGGGATAAGTTATAGCATCGCTTCTGAGACCATGTGGACAAAATGTGTAGATGTAGTGACTACCCGTAAGGCAATGTTGAATTTTGAAGGAAGAGAACCGGTAATGATCAGAAGTAGTCAGGAAGATTTTTTGTCGGATGATGTAAGTATCATGATTGCCAGAAACAAAAAAACGAAGGAACATATACGAATTGTAAATCTCCTGAAATACACAAATGAAAATGTTCTTCCATTTTCGGAAGATATTCCGGCAGAAATCATTACTTTTTTGGATCCGACAATTGAGAAGCTGCATTTTGATGAAAATGACAGTAAGACTTTAATACATTTGAAATTCAGAGGTAAAGAGGAAATTCTACTCAATAGCCCGGTGGAGCTTAATAGTTATCTTTCGTCAGGTACGGTAAAAGGAATGATTACCTTTACATTGGCACGGGAAGTATTGCAGAGCGGTGGATATATTGTTGTAGATGAGGTAGAAAATCATTTTAACAAAGAAATTGTAACAACACTATTACGATTTTTCATGGATAATAAGCTGAACAAAAATGGTGGAATACTCATTTTTTCTACACATTATCCGGAATTGCTGGATGAATATGAACGTAATGATGGTATATTTATTACCAGAAATCGTAATGGAATTACTGCGGAGAATCTGTCAAAGATACTGAAAAGAAATGATATCAAGAAGAGTGATGCGTACCAGAGCGGTTTCCTTGAGGGAACGACTCCGACATACGAGGCTTATATGCAACTGAAAAAGAGTATTGCTTTGACTCTAATGTAGTAACTTTTGTCAAGAATTACTTTAGCAATCCAATAGTTCTTGTGACTGCAATAAGAAAGTATCATGAAGTGTCGAAAGTGCCAAAGGGAGAATACACATTGCTGGACCTGTTACGATAGGCTGGACTTAAATTCTCAAACTTTTTAATTAAGTGAATGGGTACAAAAAAACAAGAGCATATGCTCTTGTTTTTTGCATCCAGAAAGAAACTTTATTTTCCACTCTGTTTCTTAAAAAACGCTTTTGTTTCCCTGACAACAACCCCACTCAATGCGAACAGTGCGATCATATTTGGCAGAGCCATCAGTCCGTTGAAAATATCAGCGATCGTCCACACTGCGCTGACGGTCATATACGGTCCGATAAATACTGCAAAAATATAAATCCAGCGGTAGACTTTCACATGTTTTAAATTGCCGCCGCTTAAATATTCAAGACAGCGTTCGCTGTAATAATCCCAGCCGAGAATTGTTGTAAATGCAAAAAATACAAGGCAGAGCATTAATACAAAAGAGGACACGGCCGGAGGGAAAGGAAGTCCCTGCTGGTATGCGTAAGTGGTGACTTCCACACCTTCTAAGCCTTCGACCTGCCATGCGCCGGTTAAGACGATGGAGAGTCCGGTCAGTGTACAGATTACGATCGTGTCGATAAAAGTTCCGGTCATGCTGACAAGTCCCTGACGGACAGGTTCTTTTGTCTGTGCAGCAGCTGCTGCGATCGGGGCGCTTCCGAGTCCTGCCTCATTTGAGAAAATACCGCGGGCAACACCTTTTTGCATAGCGACAAACATACTTCCGACAGCACCGCCGGTAACAGCTTTCGGTGTGAAAGCAGCGGTTACGATCACTTTAACAGCTGCAGGAATTTCAGTAATATTGCAGATGATCAGGATAACGGCAAAAGCAAAATAAAGGATCGCCATAAATGGTACAACGATCTGGCTCACACTTGCGATCCGTTTTACACCGCCGATCAATACGGCTGCGACACAGACCGTCAGGATCAGGGATGCGATCACGACTGACCAGGAATATTCTCCGAGGAAAGGAAGGATCTTGACACAGTGTGCATTGTCCGGATCAAAGAAACCGTTGATCGCACTTGCGATACCATTGACCTGGCTGAAAGTTCCGATACCGAAAAGTCCGACACAGACGCCGAAAAATGCAAAAAGCTTTGCAAGCCATTTCCAGTTTTTTCCCATTCCCTGTTCAATATAATAGAAAGGACCGCCAAGGCTGTGGCCGTCAGGAGCAACGACACGGTATTTGACAGCTAAAAGTCCTTCGGAATATTTGGTAGCCATTCCGAGAAAAGCGGCTGCGACCATCCAGAACAGAGCGCCCGGACCGCCGGCGCCGACAGCGGTTGCAACACCGACGATATTACCGGTACCGATCGTTGCGCTCAGAGCAGTACAGAGAGCTGCAAAACTGGAAATTTCGCCTTCTGCCTCTTCCTCATTCTGGATCATCCATTTCAGCGCAAGGGGAAGCTTCCGGATCTGTAACAGACCGAGGCGCATCGTAAGCAGCAGACCACCCGCCATGATCAGCACCATTAATGGCACACCCCAGACAAAATTGTCAACATTGACAAGAAAATCATTAATTACACTCCACATGTTTCTAATCCTCTATCTTTCTTTCAATATATACATCGAGTGCATGCAGTATCACAGAAAAATATCTTGCAATGAAAATGGGATGATGACCGGAAACAGGATGAACTGACAGAAAAATATCCCATATAAAAATATATGGGATAGGAAGATACATAATCAGAAAACTTCATATAAAATGAAATCTTATGTGTGCAATTAAGATATCTTCTCTGTCCGCTTGCCTGAGAGATTCATACGAAAACGTATGTTGCACCTTCGGCCCCCGGTTCATCCGGGCGTCTCCAGAGAGTCGATCCATTTACAGTTGCACCGGTATGACCGGCACCTGAGAGTGTTACTCCTTCGGTAGACTTGCGTCGTTTTCCTGCAAACTTCATCTCGAAATTGTTGATTCAACTATATCGTGTAAGAATACAAATTGCAAGGAGGTTTTTCCTGTTTTCCTGCATTTATGCAAAAAAATAGGGAGAAAAAAATGATTCATAAGAAACGCTTATAAAAGAAAACAAGTATACGAAAATATAGGCAGAAGAATAAAACTGTCAAATTCTGAAAAAAATATAAAAAGTGTGAAAATGCCTTGATGTTTCGGAAATTTTGAGAGAAACTAAAAGAAGAATGACAACAGAGTAACAGGCAGAGATCCGTGCTTCTTCGGAACATGATCGCGGAGATATGGATTGATGATGAAAAAGTGTAAGAGAAGGGGGATTTTTTTATGCTGCAGGAATGGAAAGCAATGGAAAAACCGGAGGAGGAAGAGATCAGGGTGCGCCTTGCCGCTGCAAAAGAAAAGTTAGCAAAGCAGCAGCTTTTGATCAAAGAGCAGAAGATACCGGTACTTGTGCTCATGGAAGGCTGGGGAACCGCCGGAAAAGGTTCCGTGATCGGTCAGGTGATCCAGAATATCGATCCGCGTTTCTTCAAGGTGGAATCAATGGGAGAAAAGAGTGAGGAAGAGCGTCGAAAACCATTTTTATACCGCTATTTCAAACGAATTCCGGAAGAAGGAAAATTCGTATTTCTCGATTCGGGCTGGATGGATGAGATCGTAAAAGACGAGCTGCACGGAAAACTTTCCGATGAGGATTACGCAAAAAGAATCGAGAGTGTGAGACGTTTTGAGCGCCAGCTTACCGATAATGGTTATCTGGTCATGAAATTTTTCCTGCATATCTCGGAGAAAGAACAGGCAAAACGGATCGAACACTTGGAGCATGAAAAAGATACGGTCTGGCGTGTCAGCAAAAATGATCTCTGGCAGAACCGGCATTATGAGAAGTGCGAAGAGGCATTTTCTTCCTATATGAAAAACACAAATATGCCGTCTGCGCCGTGGTACATTATTGATGCAAAGTCAAGAAAATGGACGGAACTTCAGGTTTTAGAGACATTGACACAGGGAATCGAGATTGCGTTGAGTAATCAGAAACTGGCAGTGCCTCTTTTGCAGAATGTTTTCCCGTTAGTCCCAATGCCGCTTTTGTCAGAAGTGCCGTTAGACAAAGAGATTGAGACGGACGAGTACCGCAAAGAACTGAAAGAATTGCAGAATCGGCTTGGAGAACTGCACAACCGTCTTTACCGGAAAAAAGTACCGGTCATCATCGCTTATGAGGGCTGGGATGCAGCAGGAAAAGGCGGCAATATCAAGCGGATCGCAGGAGCGCTCGACCCACGCGGTTACGAAGTTCATCCGATCGCAAGCCCGGAACCTCATGAGAAAGCAAGACATTACCTGTGGCGTTTCTGGACGAGACTGCCGAAAACAGGACATATCGCTATTTTTGACCGGACATGGTACGGAAGAGTGATGGTGGAGCGTCTGGAGGGATTTTGCAGTGAAAATGACTGGATGCGCGCCTACAATGAGATCAATGAATTTGAAAAAGAACTTCATGACTGGGGCGCTGTGATCATCAAATTCTGGGTGCAGATTGACAAAGATACGCAGCTTGAGCGTTTTAATGAGAGACAGAATACACCGGAAAAACAGTGGAAGATCACAGACGAGGACTGGCGCAACCGTGACAAATGGGATGCGTATGAGACAGCGGTCAATGAGATGATCCAAAAGACCAGCACCTCCTATGCTCCGTGGCATATTTTAGAGTCTGTCGACAAGAAATATGCCCGGATCAAAGCTCTTAAGATCATTGTGGAGGAGCTGGAGAAGGTGTTGGGGTAAAGGATAATATTAAGCCAGTTCAGCTTCCAGCTTATTAATATGTTTAAATTCAACGATCACCATGCTAAGGCCGACTGCAAAGGACAGAAGGTCGGCGATCGGTCCTGCATAAAGTACGCCCATAATGCCGAAAAAATGTGGCAGTGCAACGATAAGTGGCAGCAGGAACAGGATCTGTCTGGTCAGGGAAAGGAAAGTTCCCTTGTACGCTTTTCCGATGGAACTGAAAAACGTTGAGGAGATCGGCTGCAAAAAGTTTAACCAGGTGAAGAACAGGAAGGCTCGGAAATAGTTGACACCGAATTCAAAATATTCTTCGCTTCCGCTTCCGAACAGACCAAGGATCTGTCTCGGGAAAAGCTGGAACAGCAAAAAGGAAATAATGGATACAACCGCACCGACTGACGCTGCGAGAAGGAAAGCGTCCTTCACCCGTTTGTATTGCTTTGCACCGTAATTAAAACTTTCAATTGGCTGGCTTCCCTGGGACAGTCCGATAATAATAGAAAAATAAAGCTGGTTTACCTTCATGACAATTCCGGCACAGGCGATCGGGATGGATTCGCCATAAACCGACTGTGCGCCGTAGTGTTTTAACAGGTTGTTCATGACGATCTGCACGATCATCATGGCAATCTGGTTAATGCCTGAGGACATGCCGAGGGAACAGATCTGTGCGAGAACTTTCCCGGAAGGGATAAAATACTGTTTTTCTAATGTCACAGTGCGGTAATGCATGAGGTAACGGATCGCGATCGCAGCGGAGATGATCTGTCCGATGACAGTCGCCCAGGCAGCACCGTACATTCCCCATTGGAAACCGAATACGAACAGTGCGTCTAAGACAATATTAATGACAGCACCTGAAACCGTGACAAACATTGCCATTTTCGGGCTGCCGTCCGCACGGATCAGGTGACCGCTTCCGATGGTTAAGATCAGAAATGGAAAACCGACCGCTGTGACGCGGACATATTGCTCTGCCAGAGGGAGCACATCTGCCGGGGAACCAAAGAGCACTAACAGCGGATTTAAAAACAGTTCGGTGATAAGCAGTAAAAGAAATCCAAGTGAGAGCAGCATAGTGATGGAGTTGCCGATATAATAAGGCGCTTCCTCTTTTCGTCCAGCGCCCATATGAAGGTTAAAGCTTGCTGCTCCGCCGATCCCAAAAAGCAGTGCCAGCGAAGTGCAGAGCATAGAGAGTGGAAAGGCGATATTGGTTGCAGCATTTCCGAGCGTGCCGACTGCATTTCCGATAAAAAGCTGGTCAGCGATATTGTAAACGGCGCTGACAAGCATTGCGATAATGCTTGGAACAGCAAAACGTGCCACCAGCGTGGAAATTCTATCGGTACCAAGTGGATTTGTCATTTGTTTTTTCTGTGTCATGTTGATAAACTCCTTTTTTTATAAAATTCAGGTGTCAAAATGTCTGTATTTTCATTTATAATATCAAATTGTACATCAAAAATTGTGAATCATTTGAAACCAGAAAAATTGTAAGTCTGCTAACATTTTCTGTCAAGAATAAAAAATTATAAAATGTCTCTGAAATTTTTATGAAAGAATCACGGAAAGGCTTTACCAAACCGAAGAACGCAGATAAAATGGAACTCATAAAGCAAGCGAAAAACAGGAGAAGCAGATATTGAATACAACCAAAATCGCACTGGAAGCGTCATTGAAAGAACTTTTAAAAAAGAAACCTTTTGATAAGATCACCATCGCAGATCTGACAGAGGACTGTGGGATCAGCCGTATGGCATTTTACTATCATTTCAAGGATATCTATGATCTGGTGGAGTGGGCATGTGTGGAAGACGGCAAAAAAGCCCTGCGGGATAAGAAAACTTACGATACCTGGCAGGAGGGTTTTGCCCAGATTTTTGAGGCAGTACTGGAAAACAAGCCGTTTATTATGAACGTCTATCATTCCGTGAGACGTGAAAAGATCGAGAGCTTTCTATACAAACTGACATACCAGCTGATTGCGGATGTTGTAGAGGAAAAATGCTTCAGAGATCATCTGCCGGAAACAGATAAACAGTTTATTGCAGATTTTTACAAATACGGTTTTGTCGGAATCATGTTAGACTGGATCGACCGCGGAATGAAAGAGGATTATCAGAAGATCGTAGATCTGCTCGCAGTGACGTTGCATGGTAATATTGCCAATTCCATCCGTAATTTTGAACAGGTGAAGGAAAAAATGTAATTTGCGATAAAGAAGATTTTGAGCAATTGAAAGAATATTATGGGGCGTTTCACAGACACCCATAGGATTTTTTACAAAAAAGGTGAAGTGATAAAATTTTTATCATTTCACCTTTTTTTGTAAATTGGCAATCATTTTGGGGCAAGCTATCATAGAGACATCAAAAAACAGATTAGACAATTGCAAAACTCCTAGAAACCTAAATTGAATTGTGAAAAATTAACAAAAGCTTGAGAAAACACTGGGGAGCGGTCGGTACTTGAAGGCAGGTACAACAATCGTTGTGACTGGCTTCTTAGTACCGTTACCAGCGACACGTAGCGAAAGCGTGTTTTCGAAAATTTTGTTAATTTTGAACAATTGAAAGAAGATTATGAAGAGTTTCGCAAACGTCTAAAAAGAGGATCGATGAAAGGAGTAATGAACCATGGAAAAGAAAAACATTGGACTTGGAGTAGCTGCACTTGCAGCAGGCGCAGGAGTCGTGGCACTTGCCGCAAAGAATCATAAGGGTAACGTCAAAAATGAGGTGAAAAAAGCGGCAGCAAATGCACCTGAGCAGGAATACCGCAACACAGAACGCGGAAAAAATGAAAAAAACAGCAAAGGCATTTATTATACCAACGGTAACTATGAAGCTTTTGCAAGACCAAAGAAACCGCAGGGGGTTGACGAAAAAAGTGCATATATAGTAGGAAGCGGCCTTGCTTCTCTGGCAGCAGCCTGCTTTCTGGTAAGAGATGGACAGATGCCGGGAGATCACATCCATATTTTAGAGGCAATGGACATTGCAGGTGGAGCATGTGATGGCATTTATGATGCGACCAGAGGTTATGTAATGCGTGGCGGACGTGAGATGGAAAATCATTTTGAGTGTCTGTGGGATTTATTCCGGAGCATTCCATCCATTGAGACGCCGGGAGTCTCCGTTCTGGATGAGTATTACTGGTTAAATAAAGAAGATCCAAACTATTCTCTTTGCCGTGCAACGGAAAAACAGGGAAAAGATGCGCACACCGATGGGAAATTTAACTTAAGTCAGAAAGGCTGCATGGAGATTATGAAACTTTTCATGACAAAAGACGAGGATCTTTACGATAAGACGATTGAGGATGTATTTGATGATGAGGTGTTTGACTCCACATTCTGGCTGTATTGGAGAACCATGTTTGCATTTGAAAACTGGCACAGCGCATTGGAAATGAAACTTTATTTCCAGCGTTTTATTCATCATATCGCAGGACTGCCGGATTTCTCAGCACTGAAATTCACAAAATACAATCAGTATGAATCACTGATCCTTCCGATGCAGAAATATCTGGAGGAAGCAGGTGTTGATTTCCAGTTTAATACAGAAGTGACCAACGTTATTTTTGAGATCAAAGATGGAAAGAAAGTGGCAAAAACAATCGAGTGCAAGGTAAAAGGTGTGGAAGAGGGCATCACATTAACGGAAAACGATCTCGTATTTGTCACAAACGGAAGCTGTACCGAGGGAACTATTTACGGAGACCAGAATCATGCGCCAAACGGTGATGCAGAGGTTCGTACAAGCGGCTGCTGGAATTTATGGAAAAATATTGCAAAACAGGATCCGTCCTTCGGACACCCGGAGAAATTCTGCTCTGATATTGCAAAAACAAACTGGGAATCTGCAACCGTCACAACATTAGATGATAAGATCATTCCTTATATTATGGATATCTGTAAGAGAGATCCGAGAAGCGGAAAAGTCGTGACAGGTGGTATCGTGAGCTGCCAGGATTCCAGCTGGCTGTTAAGCTGGACGATCAACCGTCAGGGACAGTTCAAAGAGCAGGATAAAAATCAGGTCTGCGTATGGGTTTATGGATTATTTACCGATGTACCGGGCGATTATATTAAGAAACCAATGAAAGAATGTACCGGAAAAGAGATCACAGAAGAGTGGCTTTATCATCTGGGCGTTCCGACAGAAAAAATCGGAGAGCTTGCTGAACACAGCGCCATCTGTGTTCCAACCATGATGCCATATATCACAGCATTCTTTATGCCGAGAACCAAAGGCGACAGACCGGATGTTATCCCGGACGGCTGCGTGAACTTCGCATTCCTGGGACAGTTTGCAGAGACTCCGAGAGATACCGTATTCACAACAGAGTATTCTGTGAGAACTGCAATGGAAGCTGTTTATGGATTGCTTGGTGTAGACCGTGGTGTGCCTGAAGTCTGGGGAAGTGTTTATGATATCCGCGAACTCTTAGACAGCAGTGTAAAACTCATGGACGGAAAGTCTCCGCTTGAAATCTCATTGCCGGGACCGTTAAACGCATTGAAGAAACCATTGCTTCGTGTGGTAAAAGGAACTGTCATTGAAAAAGTACTGCGCGATCATAATGTGATTAAAGAAGGTATGATCTGATTTTTCAATCTGAAAAACAGACAAAAAAGAAATGTAATTTTTTGTCAAAAAAGATGTTGACAAATGAATTGTGGTTTGTTATTATTAACAAGCTGTCGCAAGTAAGTGATAACAAACCACTTCAAAACGAAGCAAAACAAAATAAAAAAGTTGTTGACAAGTGCAGATGATTATGATAATATATCAAAGTTGCTGAAAACAACAGAGAACATTGATAACTGAACAGTGAATAACCTTGAAAGATTCTAAAGCGAACAAGTTCGCTCAGAAGAAATCTCCGATTTCTTCCGGGTTACAAAAAAGATTTAGTTCGCGAGTAATAATTCAAGTCATCGAAAGATGAACGAACAGCTTTTAATAAAGCAAACCTTAAAAACAGTAAAACCTGAATCAAGATTCCGGTAGGAACTTGTTTCTGATTTAGAAAAGCCAGATATTCTGGCTGGATTAAAACTTTTAACATGAGAGTTTGATCCTGGCTCAGGATGAACGCTGGCGGCGTGCTTAAC
>OOAK01000457.1_pt1 | contig 40479 bp, 32 predicted proteins | sample 1671811 | NCBI WGS metagenome assembly OOAK01 (sample SAMN06348195, study PRJEB24527) | human gut metagenome | biome: human gut; feature: ankylosing spondylitis patient; material: feces | host: Homo sapiens | place: China | collected 2015-10 | reverse complement strand
CGGTTGCTTTGTTGCGTTAAGTACTAACCCTTGGATCGTCAACTAATTGATTGTCGGGTTAATAGTATCCCTTGAGAAGCCTTTTCAACCATGGGGTCCGCCGCGTACTTCTTCTTTACGTACATGGCGATGCCGCCCGCGAAGTTGGTGAGCGTGTAGACGGGTTGCCGCAGTTCGTGCGCGAGCATTGCGGACATTTGCGAGACGACGCCCGCGCGCTCCATCTGGTAGAGCCGGTCGCGGCTTTTCCGAGCCTCTTGTTCGAGCCGATCCTTTTCCGAAAGAGCGACGCGCAGCTGCCGGGTGCGAAGGCGCACCAGCCGGTTGGTACGCAGAATGTGAAAGCCCGCAAAGAGAAGGAGTGCGGCGAGTCCCGCGAACCAGGGCTTGTAGTTCTCCCAGACCGTATCCCAGCGGACTTCCCGCAGGTAGCGGTAGGGGCCGATGCGCAGTTCCCGGTAGAGACGGGCGGTCCGCGCCGTTTTGGCGCCGATCCCCCAGGCGTACCCGTCCGGCGACGTCGGCATTTCAAGAAGTGCGCGGGCGACGGCCTTCACGAGCGTCGGGTCGGAATTCGCCGAGGCCGCCAGAATGACGTCGGGATAGAGGGGACTCGAATGCCGGCAGGCGAGTGCGGCGTCTTTCCGTTCGTCGAGAATGCGAAAGGCGTCGGCGGGAATGTTGTGCTCGGCCATGAGGCGCTCGAGTTCGCAGGCTTTGAGAATCCCGGCGTCGACCGAGCCGTTCGCGACCAAAGCCGCGACGCCCGGATACTGCGAATGGGTGTAGAACACTTCTCCGAAGAAGTTTTCGGGATCGAATCCCCGCTCGGCAAGCACTCCCTGAATGATGTTCCAACCTCCGAGACTCTCGGGTGAATCCGCCGCCACTCTGTGTCCGCGAAGATCGTCGATCGATTGAAATCGTTCGTCGGCGGCGCGGACGATGACGGTCGAGCCCACCGATGCGGAGGGATTCGCACTCTGAGGACTCGTCTGCATGACGATGTCGCGCATCTCGCCCCTGTCGGCCGAGAAGACATAGAAGCCGCTGTCGAGGAAGACGAAGTCGAAGTCCGACGGTTCCCGGACGTGACGAAGGAGTGCGTCGTCATCGAGCACTTCGGCGTGGAATTCGAGTTTGGGAAAGGTCTTGCGCAGATACGCCATGGTCGGCGCAAAGGAGCCCGTGAAAAAGAGGGGATCGAGCGAACTCTGTACTCCGACGGACACGACCGTTTTCTCGTGTTCTCCGACGTTTTCCAGCGGAACTGCGGCGAAGGCGCCGGACCATGCCGCGAGGTTCGTCAGGAGGACGAGGAGCGGGACAAGGGCCGGTCTGCAGAGGAAGGAGAGGGAAGAGTTGCGCATGGAGGCATTCTTCCAAAAAAAGGGGAGGGGTGTCCACTGCGTCGGGCCTCAGCGTCATGCCGCCCGAAGCGACGCGGGGACGACGTTCGGCCCCGTCTCCAGCTGACCGTTCGTTTTCAGAAGTTTGCGGCACACCGGAGGGCTTGAGCTGCTGACGTCCGTCGCAGATCTCAGGCGTTGGGGATCAGTACGCTACAATCTCCGCTTCAAGACGGCTTGAGAGTTCCTTGGGCCGAAGAAACCGGTGATGAGTCGAAGCGTTCCCGGCAATGAGGAACGATGCGACGGAGACGAATATGACCCAATCAAAGCCCAAGACCGCCCCCGCCGCTCCAAAGCGGGACGAGGAGCCCGTAACAAACAGCCGAGGCCTTGCAACACAGGATAAGATCCTGGAAGCCGCAAAGACGTTGTTTCTGAAGGAAGGAGCGACGAAGCTCACGGTGAGTGCCGTTGCGAAGAAGGCGGGCGTTACGCCGAGTGCGGTCCGCTACCACTTCGGGAACGCGGACATGGTGTTGGGCGGCCTCCTCTGCGAGTACTACGACTATGCCGGGACCCAAATTGCAGAACGGATTACGGTTGCCAAAATCTGCCTCCATCGTGCGCGCGGCAAGCTGAAGGCGATCGACGAATATCTCGACTGGTGGCGTTCTTCCCGCCGGGAAGACCCCCAGTACGAAGCGTTGGGAAAAGCGCTCCTCGGCATGTCGTCGACGAGCGAAACGGTTCGCGCGTTGGAAGCTTCGTGGTATGAAGAGTTGGCGTCCCGAATGGGCAGGCTGTCCGGGACGGACCTCGTGTGTTTCCTACTCGCGTTCCGGGGATACTGTTCTGCGAAGCGCCTGAAAGAGTACGTGCATGTGGATGAGGAGCATGAGGAACTCTTCGATCGCCTTTTAGAGCCGCGCTGACGGCTTCTTTGTCGGTTTCGACGGATGCCGTGGCTTGCCGCCAACCGCCGGGACGAGACGCTTGTCATGGAAGCGACGAACGGCCGACCGTTTCCGATCGACCGTTTGGTCTGTAGAAGCTCTGTAGCGAAGCGGATCCTCTTGCGCCCCGCTTCGCCGTGGTCAAGCCTTACGCACGCGTGGCGGCGTTCTTCCCGGCCACGCGCCCGAAGACGACGCAGTCGGCGATCGAAACGGTCCCGAGACGGACCATCCCGTGAACGCCACCCGTGCATTCGCCCGCGGCGTAGAGGCCCGGAATCACTTCAAGGTCTTCGTTGAGGGCCTCGGCCTTCGGGTTCACGGCGATGCCGCCCTGACAGTAGTGCACGCGCGGCCAGAGGCGGCAGCCGTAGAAGGCGCCGTCGTTCTTTTCGGTGTCGTCAAAGATCTTCGCGCTGAAGTCGGGGTCGTTCTTCTTGGCGATCGCTTCGTTCCAGCGGTTGAGGGCCTTCTTGAGCGAAGCCGGATCGATCTTGTAGAAGGCGGCCGCTTCGTCAATCGACCCGAACCGGCGGATTGCGCCGTTTTTGAGGCCGGCTTCGATGGTGGAGGGCGGGACGTGCTTGGCGTTCTTTTCCGAGACGAGGAGCACGGCGGGGTGACCCGTCGCGATGATCGCGTCGGAGCGGACCTTTCGGTTGCCGGTTTCGTTCACAAAGCGCGCGCCCGTCTTCGGATCGACCATGAAGCCGTACCCGACGGAAGCTTCCACGAACTTCGGGCAGACGCCGAAGCCCTTTTCGTCCGGGCTCGTCCAGGGACCGAGCTGAATCCAGTCCATGTGAACCGAAGTCGCGCCCGCGCGGAAGGCGGCAACCATGGCGTCGCCCGTGGCGCCCGGCTGATTGGTCGATTCAAGTTGCGGTCCGAGACGCGCGTCGTGCAGACTGCGAAGCTTCACGTTCTGTGAGAACCCGCCGCTTCCGATCACGACGCCCTTCTTCGTGCGCACGAACACGGTCTTGCCGCTCTCTTCCTTCGGGAAGCGGTATCCTTCGCGGATTTCCGCGCCGATCACGGCGCCTTTTTCGTCCGTGACGAGGTTCACGAGACGGCAACGCGTCTTCACGGGAACGCCGAGTTCCTTGAGCTTGTTCATCATCGGACCGATCATGTTGGCGCCGGTTCCCTTCATGTAGCAGGCCGAGCGCGCCACGGAATGGCCGCCCTGATAGCCGAGACGGTCGAATTTGACGCCGAGAAAATCCTTGGCCCAGCGGTAGCCGTCCAGGGCGCCGTACGCGACGACCTTCGCGCATTCGACGTTGTTGAGGTGACCGCCCGACTTCAGCATGTCCTGAAGAAGCAGTTCGGGACTGTCTTTGATGCCCGCGGCCACCTGCAGGTCGTTGCCCGGCGCGGCGAAGCCCCCAGCGGAGAGAATGGAGTTGCCGCCCACCATCGGCATCTTTTCGATGCAGAGCACGTCCGCGCCGTTCGTGCGGGCTTCAATGGCGGCCGCAAGACCCGAGAAGCCGGAGCCGACCACCAATACGTCGACCGTGCGGTCCCACTTCGGTTCGGGACGGCAGGGCTGCGCCTGAGCGACGCCCGCGGCGAGGGAGGTGAGCGCCAGGGCGCCGGATCCGCGCAGGAAGGCGCGGCGGTTGATCTGCTGAGTCATGATCTTTTCTCCTTTGGTTTCCTAGGTCCCCGTCGGGGACGCGGCTTCGAAAGGCCGCCCGGGTCGGTTCGCCCGCAGCGCCTCCGAAGGTTTACGGGATTGTAGGAAGAGGCGGAGCCGTGCCGCTCCGACCGTTTGCAAGACGTGTTGCGTTTTTCGCAAGACGGATTACACTTGTCGGTAGCTTTCACTCTGGAATGCGACACGATCATGCCTTCCGTCGAATCCGACCTTACGCTCTGGAGAATCATCGACCGCATCGCACGGGGCGACACGCTCACCGAAGCGGCCGCCCGGGAGAGGCTTTCGATCTACGCCGCTTCGCGCCTCCTCGCGAAATTCGAAGAGGAAAGCGGCCTTTCGCCGCTCGATCGCCGGCACAAGCCCGCACGTCTGTCGGAGGATCTTCAGAAAATTCTCCCCGACGTGACCGTTTTGCTCGAAGCTCACGAGCGCCTCTGCGCGCACCTCGAAGCCGCTCGGCAAAATGCCTTGCGCACGCCTCTGCGGCTGAGCGTTCCTCCCAATTTCTCGCGCGCCTCCTACGGCAGACTGCTTGAGGAACATGCCGGGCGCGATCCTCTGCTTCGCGTGGAGCTCACGGACCCCCGCGACGAGGAGGATGTTCGCGAAGGGAGGGTGGACGCAGCCTATCTCTGCTACGTCCCCGAGCTGCGCGGGGACGACATCGCCCTCATTCCCGCCTTTTCCGTAGGAACCTTTCTCGTCGCGGCGCCCGCCTATCTTGCAAAGCACGGGACGCCCCGTGCGCCGGAAGACCTCGCGCGCCACACGCTCCATCGTCGTGTCGGAGGTTTCTATCCGAAGGCGACGATGCTTTTTTCGGAAAGCGCGGCCTACTCGCTCGAAACGGGAAAAATAGAGCCTCTGCCCGCCTCGGAAGCCGAGGCAAGGGAGCGCAATGCGGCCGAGTTCCCCTTCAATCCGCTGATACGGGAGGCCAACGTCCTGACCTGCTATCAGGCGGCCGTCAACGGAGACGGCATTGCCGTCGATCTGCCGCTTCGTCTTCTCGAAGACGATCTTCGTACGGGGCGTCTCGTCGCCGTCCTGCCGCATTGGCGCAGGCTGCTGTTTCACAACGTCATCGCGGTGTCGAAGGCGATTCGGCGCAGCCCCGCGCGCATGGCTTTTTTGGAAAGATTTGCCGAAGAGGAGCGCCGCCACGGTCTCGGCCGTTGGGAAAAGTGGTGCGGAGTCTTCGGGGTCGACGCCCGGGCGGTCCTCGAGCGGGGATTTTGAGAGTCTTCGGGGCGGGAGAGAGTCTTCGGGGCGGGAGAGAGCCTTCGGGACGGGAAGGAGAAAGAAACCCGAAGTGCGGGTAATCGCTCTCGTAGTCCGGAGGAAGTCTTCAGCATAATGAAAAAACGTCGGCGGGCGAACCGCATTCTCGGGCGGTCTCGTCGACGCTTTGCGTCCTCCGACATTTGGCGAGATTTTCCATGACCGACCTGCAGCTTTTCCACCAAACCCTTCCCGCGAATCCGAAGAATCTTGACGTTCCCCTCTACAACGCCGAAACCGCGGCGGCCGTGCGGGCCTTTCACCGCACGATGCCCGACTATGAGCCGACGCCGCTTGTGCATTTGCCTTCGCTCGCCCGGGCGCTCGGCGTGAAGGACGTCTTCGTGAAGGACGAGGGGAAGCGCTTCGGCCTCAAGGCTTTCAAGGCCCTGGGCGGAAGTTGGTGCATCGCGTCGCTTCTCTCCGAGGAGCTCGGGATGGAGCGTCCCGACTTCGCGGTTCTGACCGCCCCCGAAACCCTGAGGCGTCTCGGCGAGCGCACCTTTTCCACGGCGACCGACGGCAATCACGGGATGGGCGTCGCCTGGACGGCGATGAAACTCGGTCAGAAGGCGGTGATCTACATGCCGAAAGGCAGTTCCGTTGAACGCGTGGAGCGCATCCGAAAGACGGGCGCCGTGGTGCACGTCACCGACGTCAACTACGACGCGACCGTGGAGCTTGCGAAGGCCACGGCGGCGGAAAAAGGCTGGACCTATGTGCAGGACACGGATCGGCCCGGATACGTCGACATTCCGAAGCGCCTGATGGCGGGTTACATGACGATGGCTGAGGAAGCCGTCGAGGAAATGCGGGAGCAGGGCGTTCGCCCGACGCACGTTTTCCTGCAGGCGGGCGTGGGGTCCATGGCGGCAGCCGTGGCGGCGTACTTGACGAACGTCTTCAGGGATTGTCCGCCCGCGTTCGTGATCGTGGAGGCCGAAGCGGCGGATTGTCTCCATAAGACCGTGGCCGCGCGGGACGGAAAGATTCACATCGCCGAAGGGGATCTCGCCACCATGATGGCGGGGCTTGCCTGCGGGGAACCCTGCCGCACGGCGCTTTCGATGCTCGAAGAGACGGCGGAGAACTTCGTCACGATCACGGACCGCGTGGCGGCCCGCGCCATGCGCATGCTCGGGAATCCCTTGCCCGGGGACGACCGCGTCGTGTCGGGTGAGAGCGGCGCGTCGGGGTTCGGGGCGTTCGTGGAGCTCGTGCGTGAAGGCGCTCCTAAAGAGTGGCGGGAGACTGTTGGGCTCGACGAAAACGCCGTGGTGCTCTGTTTCTCGACCGAGGCCGATACGGATCAAGGAAACTACCGCCGCGTGGTGTGGGAGGGGGTGCCGTCGAGCGAGTGACGGCAGAGAGCGGGGCGGTTCCTTCCGGTTGTCAGCGTGCGTTTGGCTCCCGCTCGTCTCGGCCGGATCTACGGAGGGCGGGAATCGAAAACGACCGTTCGGGAGTGCCCGGCGGCGGGCGGGATGCGGCCGCCGGTCCGATGGCCGCCGAAGAGCCGGACCTTTTCAAAAGAATAAAGATTCGGGATGATTGATGCAGGGCAATCGTACCTAGGTACGAACGTTCGGAAAATAAGAAGCGGAGGAAGATCCGCCGCCCCTTCGGGAGAGTGCGGATCTTCGATCTCGAACGTGCGTTCCGGTCGCAGGAAAACCGGAAAAGGAGACGAAACATGAAACGTAGAGAATTGTTCGCCATGGGTGCGGCCGCGGGTGCCGCGGCTCTCGTTTCGCCCGTCGCGGGCGCTGTTCCCGTGAAGGCTCCCCAAAAGTGGGACGAATCGTACGACGTCGTGATCATCGGTGCGGGCGGCGCGGGTCTCGCCGCCGCCTGCGAAGCCGTCATGGACAAGCTCTCCGCAGTGGTCTTCGAAAAGGAACCGACGGTGGGCGGCTCCTCCGTCATCTGCGGCGGTCAGTGGGCCGTGGGCGGCACGGAAGAACAGGAAAAGCGCGGCATCAAGGACAGCGAAGACCTCTTCATCAAGGACATGATGACGACCGGTCAGAACCAGAACGATCTGGAAGTCGTCAAGGCCTACGTGAAGGAAACGAAGGCCCACTACGAATGGATGACGAAGGAACTCGGCGTCAAGCCCATTTCCGTCACGCTTTCGGGCGGCATGAGCGTTCCGCGCGCCCACACCTTCAAGCCGGGCGAAGTGATCGAGGCCATGCGCAAGTTCGCGGTCGACGGCGGAGCCAAGGTGGTTCTGCGCACGAAGGCCGAACGGCTCCTCTGGGACCACGAGAAGAACTGCATCGCGGGCGTTCGCGTGTCGCGCCGCGGCAAGGTCATGAACATCGAGGCCAAGAAGGGCGTCGTGCTCGCCGCGGGCGGGTTCTCGCGCAATCCGAAGATGCTCAAGAAGTACGCGCCGCTCCTTGAAAACGCGGCGGTGATCGCGGGTCTCGGCACGCAGGGCGACGGCATCCTGATGGCGCAGGCCTACGGCGCCGACATGATCGACACCAACTACATCAAGGCCTCCTACGGGTTCACGCTCAAGCCTTCGACCATCAAGGACATGGCGTTGACGCAGTTCAAGGGCGCCATCGTGGTGAACAAGACCGGCAAGCGCTTCATGGACGAATCGATTTCGTACAAGACGCAGGCCGACATCGCCTTCGCGCAGCCCGAAGGCAAGTCCTGGATCGTCTTCGACGACAATATCCGCAGAATCGCCATGAAGATGGACCCGATGCAGGACGGCATTCTCTGGAAGCCGATCGACGAAGGCAAGTGCCCGGACTACGTCTTCATGGGCAACACCATCGAAGAAGCCGCGCAGAAGGCCGGACTCGATCCGAAGACGGTTGCGGAAACCGTGAAGAACTACAACGGCTATGTGGATGCCGGCAAGGATCCCGAGTTCGGGCGCGCCGGGCTCGCTTCCGGTCAGGGCAAGCTCGTCCGCATCGAAAAGGCTCCGTTCTTCATCTTCCCGTCCGTCGGCGCGATGATCGGTACGTACTGCGGCATCAAGATCACTCCGAAGGCCGAGGTCGTCGACGTCTTCGGCGAAGTGATCCCGCATCTCTATGCGGCCGGTGAAATGACGGGCGGCGTGCACGGCGCTTCCTACATGACCGGCACGGCCTTCTCCAAGGCCATGTCCTTCGGTCGCATCGCCGTTCGCGCCATCGCTCAGAAGAAGTGATGTTCGTCTTTCCGTGAACTCACACGGTGCAAGTCGCCCGGCTTCGGCCGGGCGCGGGAGCGGATCGGGGTAGCATTGCCTTGATCCGCTTCGTTTTGGTTTTGCGAATATGTCGTTGCATCGCCGGGATTTGATTTTTGGAACGCTGGCCGCTCCTTTTGTCCTGCCGTCGCCCGTGCGGGGACGGCCGGACGGGAAAATCTATGATCTGGTGGTCGTAGGGGCCGGCGCCGCAGGTCTCACCACCGCCTGTCTCGCCGCCGAGTACGGCTTGAGACGAATTCTCGTGCTCGAAAGCGAACCTTTGATCGGCGGTTCGAGCATCATCAGCGGCGGATTCTGGGCCGTGAGCGGAACGGAGCTCCAGAAAGAGCGCGGAGTGATCGACAGCGACGAGGCGTTTTACGAGGACATTCTCGCGGTCGGCGCTCATAAGAACGACGAGCGTCTCGTTCGCGCGTTCATTCGGGAGAATCGCCGTCAGTACGAATGGGTGCTCGGACAGGGCGTTGCGCCGCAGACGCTTGCGCCCGGATCGGGAACGCTGAGAGCGCACGTTTTCGATGCGAAAAAACTCGTTTCTCGTCTCTACCGCAGAGCCGCGTCCTCGGGCGTCGACGTACGGGTAGGCGCAAGGGTGAGGGAGCTTTTCTTCGAGCGGTCCCGCAACCGCGTCGTCGGCGTCCGAACGGACCGGGCGACTTATGCGGCGCGGGCCGTGCTTCTCTCCACCGGCGGTTTTTCGCGCAATACGGCGCTGTTGGAAAAGTATTCGCCCCGCATGCGCTTCGTCTCCACGATCGCGGCCCAAGGGAGCCGCGGCGACGGCATTCTCATGGCGCAGGCGTTGGGGGCGGGGCTCGCCGACATGGAGTGGCTCGAAGCCTCCTACGCCTTCATCCAAAACCCGACCACCATTCACGACATGACCTTCGTCAACTATCACGGAGGAATCATCGTCAACAAGTTCGGGCGTCGCTTCGTAGACGAGTCGCTCCCCTACAAGTTGATTGCAAAGGCGGTCCTGCAGCAGAGCGACGCCAAGAGCTTCATCGTGTTCGACGAGCGCATCCGCGGCATTTCCGAACGACAGCCGATGGACCGGCGACGCTGGGACGTCGTGCCGCTCGGCACGGGACGCACCCTTGCGGAGGCGGCGAACCAATGCTCCATCGATCCCGCCGCCCTGCAGGAGACGGTCGAAGCCTACAACAAGGCGGTCGCCCGGGGCGAAGACGCAGGGAGGGGATCGGTGGCCGTCAACAACGGTCGGTTGCTCACGATCGACAGGCCGCCCTTTTATGTCCTCCCGGTGTCGCCCTGTCTTCTCGGGACCTACTGCGGCATCAAGATCAACGACCGTGCGCGGGTCCTGACCGCGCAGGGCGACGAGATCAAAGGTCTCTGGGCGGCGGGCGAAGTGACGGGCGGCTTTCACGGGGCCTCCTTCATCATGGGAACGGCTTTGGGAAAGGCGCAGACCTTCGCTCGGATCGCGGCGCAGGACATCGCGCGCAGCCTGGGGGAGGCGTAGATGATTCGAGTTCGAACCGCCTTTCAGGCCGCCCTCCTGCTTTTTCTGACGCAAACCCTGTTTGCGCAGGTCCCGCAGACGACCGTCGAACTCGGCATGGTCGAAGAACTGTCGCGGGAGTCGCAGGGACCGTTTTTGGAAGAGACCGTATCCGCGCTGCGGGCGGATTTTGCCCGGAACGGAATGGCGCTCAACGTGACGCGCGCTTCGGAGGAGGAGATCGCACGCCTCGTGAGACAGAATCGGCTCGATTTCTTCCTGGCGCCGAGCGACCTCTATCGTCAACTCCTCCTGTCGGGCTGCAGCGACATCGCGGTGACGCACGCCGCCGAGACGACGAATCCCAATCGGACGCAGGGCGCGCTTTTTCTTTCGCGTCTCGGCGAAGAGCCCGACGTGCCCCGTTCGGTCTCCAAGGGAAAAGTTCTGAGGCTCGGCGGCGAGGCGGGCTCCGTGATCGTTCGGGGCGAACTGATCCGCCACGGACTCTCCGGAAAAGCGTCGGCCGACCTCTGTGCGAAGATTCCCGTCCGAGCGGACACCGACGACGAGACGGCCGAGGCGCTTCGCAGGCTCCGCGAGGGCGGACTCGACCTCCTGATTCTTCCCGTCTGCCGCCTGGAGCGCTACTGCGGGAGCCGCACGTGTTCCACGGCGGACCTCGGCGTCCTCTGGCCCAAGCAGGATACGGACATGACCTGCCTCCATTCGACGCAGCTCTATCCGGGGACGACGCTCGTGGCGACGCCGTCTCTTACTCCCTTCGCCCATCGGGAAATTCTGAGCACGATCTTTGCGCTCAAGGCCGGGGCGAACGGGCAACGCTGGCACGTCGCCACGAACTTTCAGACGACGGACCGCACGCTCAGACTTCTCGACGACGATGCGTGGGCGCAGGTGCGGCAATCCTCCATTCGAAGCTTCCTGAACCGTTGGAAAGGGTGGATCGTCTTCGGTCTCTGCGCGTTGGGATTCATTGTCGTTCACACCGTCGTTTTGCAAGTGCTGGTGCGCCGAAAGACGCGGGAGCTCAGACATGCGCTGACGGAGCAGAAAAGAGCCCGGCGGGAAACCGAACTCATTTCCCGGCGTCTGGAAAAGCAGCGCCGCCTGCAGACGATCGGACAGATGGCGAGTCTCTTTGCCCACGAACTCGGACAGCCCCTCAACGCCATCGGCTGCTACGCCCACGGCATCGGCAAGGCCACGGAAAACGTTGAAAAGCGCCGGGCGGTTGAAAAGGGGATTCAGGGAATCGAGGAGCAGGTCGGGCGCGCGAGTGCGATCGTGAACCGAGTGCGCGACTACGTGCGTTCGCAGACCGTGCGCGACAAAGTGATCGACCTCGGCGAACTGGTGGAAACGGCGATCGGCAACTTCAAAATCACGAGCCTCGGCAACGTTCCCGTCGCGTTGAAGCGCGAATGCGCCGGCGACGAGCTTCGGGTCCGCGGAGATTCTCTGGAATTGGAGTTGGTCGTCGTGAATCTCCTGCGAAACGCGTCGCAGGCGATTCAGTCGATCGGGAAGCCCGAAATCCGAGTGAGGATTTTTGATCGTCCCGGTCCGGGCTTTGAAGTTTCGGACAACGGCGTCGGCCTGACGGAGGAAAAGCTCGCCGAGATCGTTCAGATCGGAGAGAGCACCCGTCCCGAGGGCTTGGGTCTGGGACTCTCGATCGTGCGGGATCTCGTCGAACTGCACGAAGGCAAAATCGAATTTTCCCTGACGCCCGCAGGCGGACTCGTCGTGAGGGTGACGTTGCCGCCCGCCCGCGAACCGGACAAGGAGTGTGAAAAGTGAAGAAAGAAAACGCCCTGATCCGCATCGTCGACGACGACGCCTCCGTTCGGGATGCTCTGGTCTACATGCTCGAGCAGGAGGGGTTCGACACGGTCGCCTATGCGAGTGCGGAAGAATTTCTGGTGAACGACATGCCCTCGCGCCCCGGTGTCGTCGTGCTCGACGTGCGCATGCCCGGGATGAGCGGCACGCGCCTGCAGGACGAAATGATCGCCAGACGAATCGACACGCCGATCATCTTTCTGACGGGACACGGCGACGTGGACATGGCCGTCAAGGCTCTGCGCAAGGGGGCCTACCACTTTCTGCAAAAGCCCGTCGACACGGACGAACTCGTCCGGACCCTGCGCGAGTGTCTCGAGAAGACGCGGCGTGGTCTCACGGCCGAAGAGGCCCGGGAGGCGATCGGTCTCCTGACGCCTCGGGAGAGACAGATCGCGAAGCTTCTCCTTCAGGGGGTGCCCAACCACGGAATAGCGGAGCGGCTGAGTCTTTCGGTGCGGACGGTGGAGAATCACCGTACGAGCCTCTACCGCAAGCTTCGCGTGAATTCGTACGAGGAGCTTAAAAGCCTCTTGTGCGGGTGGAAAATCTAGGACGCTTTTCTTCCGACGTCTGTACGGGGCGCAAACTTTTCCGAACTTGCGGGAGCCCTGCTTCCCTCATTTAGCTGACTAATAAAATGGCGACCACCCTCAAGGAAAAGAGAGACTATCTTCGAACCGCGGCCGGCTTCACGGCCGTCGCGCTGGTGGCGGCGGGCCTCATTTGGCTCGGCAACCGCAACGACGCGATCACGGAGGCCGAGCTCCTCAAGGCGGGCATCCTCACCGCGCACCAGGTAAAGACCGCCTTTGAGGGCGTGGGCGGGCGCATCGTCGCGCGCCCGCGGGAGGAAAGCGACCGCGTCGCCAAGGGCGACCTCCTCATGGCGCTCGATCCCACGGACGTCGAGATCGCGATCCGCGAAGCCGAAGAGCAGATCCACTCCTACGACGCGCAGATCGCGGAGCTCGAAGGAACGATCGAATTGACGCTTTGCACGGCCGACGCGACGGAACTTGAAACCTGGCGCCGAATCGAAGAGGCCGAGGCCGCGCGCCGCACGACGGCGGCGGATTTGGAAAACGCGCGGCTCGTCTTTGAGCGCGCCAAACGTCTTCGTCCCTCGGGGGCCGTCTCGGAAGCGGACTACGATGCGGCCAAGAGCGCCTATGACGCCAAACGCGCGGCGCTCCTTGGAGCGGAACGCTCGGTGCGGGCGCTCGCCGTCGGGGCGGACGAGAAGGCTCTCGCGAAACTCAGAAAGACCGGAAGCGCCGATGGCATGCGGCTCTCGACGGTCGAAAACGCCCGCTTCAACGCGGAGAATCTTCGCAACACGCTGCAGAACCTTCGGGCCCTGCGCTAAGCGGCTCTCGTGAAGCTCGACGACCTCAAGGTCGACCGCGACCGTCTCACGCTCGAAGCCCCGCAGTCGGGCAAGATTCTCGAACTCCTCTTTGAGGAAGGCGAAATCGTCGGGGCGGGCGTCCCCGTGGCGCTTCTTGAAACGGACCGCCGCTACGTGGAGATCTATGTAAGCGAAACCGACGCGGGGCGCTACGCCCCGGGCGCGGACGTCTCTCTTCACGCCCCCGCGATCGGGCGGGACTTCTCTGGGACCGTGCGCTTTTGCGAGGCGGCGCCCGAATTTGAGGAACTCCGCATGGTGCGGGAGCGCGGGCAGGCCGACCTCACGCTCTTTCGCGTACGCATCGACGTCCCAGCGGACGTGGAGGGGTTGCTCACGGGAATGACGGTCGAGGTGCAAAATGAGTAAGGGTCTGCGGGAGAGCTTCTTTGACGAATGGGCCGCGATGTTTTCGGGGCGGTTCGTGCCGTACCTCAAGCTCGCCGTCCTCGTCGCTACGGTCGTGTCCTTCGTCTTTTCGATCTTCTTTTCGCACGACATCGTCTTTGAGGCGCCCGTCTCCGTGATCGACCTCGACGCGAGCCGCTACTCCACGTCCTTCATCGAAAAACTCAACGCCTCGCCCTACGTGAGTGTGCGGGATGTCCGGCATTCCCCAGCGAACCCGCGTGAACTCACCCGGGGCGATGCCGTGCAGGGCGTGGTCTACCTCCCGCACGGGCTCGAAGAGTCCGTCCTTCGCGGCGACAAGACCGTGAACATCGGGTTCTTTGCGGACGACAGCAACACGGCGCAAAACGGAGAACTTTACAACGTCCTGAACGAAGTGATCGCGACCGTCGGGGCCGAGGCCGCGGTCTCGAGAGCGGGAGGTGTCTCGTCGCTCGGCAAAAACGAGAACGAAACCGCCGCCGCGATGTCGCCTCTTCGCGCCGTCTTTCGCTATCTGACGAACCCCACGGGCCAGGCCGCGACCGGAACGGTCGTGAACTTTCTTTTCTTCTTCTCGATGATGTACCAGGGCATGACCTGCCTCATGCTCATCGGCCGTCTGCGCGTTTCGCACGTCTGGGAGACGAACGTTCTTTCGGGGTCGGCCGCAGCCCTCATGGTCCGGGTCGTTCCGTACTCGCTCATCCTGACGGCGGTGGTGGGGACGGCCTTGGCCGTTCTCGTGAACCTCGGGCAGCTGCGCTTCCTCGGCAATCCCTTTCTCTTTCTCGCGCTCTTCTTTTTGACGGGCGTTGCGAACGGGCTCGTTGCGATGCTTCTTTCCTGGCGCTGCACGAATCCGGGCGGGGGCGCGAGCTTCATGATCTGGCTCGTGCCGCCGGGCTTCATCCTCGGGGGCGCCACGATGGCGGTCGGGTTTGCGCATCCCTGGGTGAGGGCGATCTCGGAAGGGATTCCGCTCGTGCACGTCTTCGCCTTCTGGCGCGACATCGGACTTCGCGGGATCGACTTTGCGGGGATGTCGGGGGCGATCGGGGGCTTCCTCTTCTACCTCCTCTTTCTCGCCGGGCTTGTGAGCCTTCGCTTCTGGCACGAGGGGCGTGAAAGACGCAAGGCTGTGAAGCTTGCCTGGCGGCAGTTGGCGGAAGTGCAGGCGGAGGGGGCGGGCCGCTGAAGAGAGGCGTGCCCGTCGGCCGGCAAGAGACGCGCTCCGGCGCGGCTTACGGCTCTCCCGAATGCAGAGCCATCGGGGCGACGACGTTCGGAAAAAAGTTGTTCTCCGAGAGAACATTCAGTAATTGAACATTCTGCGGCTGAACGTTCGGTTGCTGTACACTAAACGGAAAACCGTCCGTTTCCCATGGACGACAGTCGTTTGCCGGGAGTCGTTTTCTTTCCGAAGGTACTGCGCGCCTCGAGTTGCGCCGCGATCGGGAACGTTCCGCCCGCATCGACCGACGCGTTTTTACCGGGGAACGGGCCCGAAGAAGCGGAGAAGACATGGATTACCTCGCGAGAGAAGACAACCTTTCGTATCTCAACGATTTGTTCGACCGGGTTCGGCAAAAGCGGTGCTCCGTCGTGGCTCCGGTCCGCGGACGAAGAGGCGTCGGGAAGACGAGTCTCGTTTTGCGGGCGGCCGAGAAGAATCCCGATCTTCCCTTCGTCTATCTCTATGCCTTTCGCACGAGCGAGCGGGATCTCGCCCGTCGCTGGGGCGAGGAGGCGGTGCGGGTCCTCGGGTACAGGTACTCGCCCTCCTTCAAAGAGCCGATCGACGTCCTTCGCTTTCTCTTCTCGGAATCGGAAAAGAGGCCCCTCGCGATTTTCGTCGACGAGTGTCCGGACATCGCGGGCGTGAGTCCCGCCTTCTGGAGCAGCCTGCAGTGCCATTGGGATCTGTCGAAGGACCGCTCCCACGTTCTCCTTCTCATGGGCGGCTCGAACGACATCGCGATGCGCAAAATTTTCTGGGACTACGACGAGCCGTTTTACGCCCGCCACAATGCGCTCATCGAGTTGCGGCCCTTCCGAGCCTCCGTTTTGGAGACGCAACTGAGGAAAGCGAACCCCAAGATGACGGCGCGCGACCTCGTTCTCTTCTACGCCATGACGGGCGGCGTTCCGGGTTACGTCGAGAAGCTGCTCGACGCCGGGGCCGTGGACGTCGCGTCAATGGTCGAGGCCTTCTTCCGTGATGGCTCGTTCTTTATGACCGAGGCTTCTCTCATGCTCGCGGACGAACTTCGCGTCGATTCGCACCACTATGCCTTCCTCCTCACCGAGATCGCCAAGGGCGTCACGAAGCGAGAGGACCTGCAAAAGCGTCTCGCGGACGTGCAGGTGGGCGGCTATCTCGACCGCCTGCAGTTCCTCTACGGGATGGTGAAGAAAGTGGAGCCCGTCGTTCCGATGGGCTACCGCCGGGCCCGCTACGATCTGGAGGATCCCTATCTTCTCTTCTGGCACGCCTTTGTGGCCGAGAACGCTGATCTCGTGAGCGCGCACCGCTTTGATGAACTCAAGCGCCGTTTTTACGAGCGTTGGGACGACTTCAGCGAGCGGTTCCGGATTCGGTGGCTCCGGGAGAAAATCCGCGAGAGTTGCCTCTACTTCAAGCTCGGGCCCTGGTGGGACCGCAGGGGCGAAAACGAAATCGACCTCATCGCCGCGGATGAGAAAGGGCGCGTCGCCTGGGCCTTCGAGGTCGAGCGGGCGGGAGGAAAAACGGACCCGCTTTCGCTCCGGCAAAAGGCGGCCGTGATGCAGGGAGCCTGCCGCAGTCTCGCGGGATTCGACCTGCGGACGAAGGTCTTGACGTGGGACGACCTTCTGCGGCCGGTCGAGGAAGTCGCGCCGCTCGATCGGGCGTGACGGGCGTGGATGGCGCGCTCTCGGCGCATCGTTTCGAAAGAAAGATTTTGCGTTCGGCAGAGCGCAGCGGAAAAGAAAGAGAATCGCCCCCGCCGTCAAGAAGACGGTCGGGGACGCACTCGGGGGAGTTTCGTAGAGACTTTCTTCGGGGCGCCCGGTCAGGGCGCCGCCGAGAAGTCGGGGGAGAAGTTACTTCAACTTCTTGTACTCTTCGTCCGACACGGGTTCGAGCCATTCGTCCTTGGCTTCTTCGCCCGGCACCACGAAGGCGAGGTGGGCGAACCAGCTGTCGGCCGCGGCGCCGTGCCAGTGCTTCACGCCTTCGGGAATGTGGATCACGTCGCCCGGAAGCATTTCGACGGCTTCCTTTCCTTCTTCCTGATACCAGCCGCGGCCCGCCACGGCGAGGAGCATCTGGCCGCCGCCCTTCTTGGCGTGGTGGACGTGCCAGTTGTTGCGGCAGCCCGGCTCAAACGTCACGTTGTTGATGATCACCTGTTCGGACGAAATCGGCGCGAGGTAGCTCTGGCCGATGAAGTACTTCGCGTAGGCGTCGTTCGTCTTTCCGATCGGGAAAATCATTTCCTGTTGGAAGGCGGCCTTGGCGTCGGCGGCCGTTTCGGGAGCCTTCCAGACGTCCTTGGCGAGGCGGAAGGCGCCCCAGGCGTTGGGCCAGCCCGCGTAGAAGCCGACGTGGGTGAGGAGTTCGGAAATTTCCGTGCGGGTGACGCCGTTTTGCTTGGCGAATTCCAGATGGTGCACGAGCGACGAGTCGATGATCCCCTTCGCGACGAGCGTCGTGATGGTGATCATGCTGCGGTCGTGAGGATTGAGGCCCGGACGGTTCCAGACTTCGCCGAAGAGGATGTCGTCGTTGTATTCGGCGAACTTCGGCGCGAAGTCGCCGAGCTGGGTGCGGCCCGCCGTCTGGGTGATCTTTTCGGCGGCGAAACCCGTCTGCGCGAGGCAGCCGGCAATCAGGGCGGTGCAGAGGAGTGCGGTTTTGCGTTTGGCGGACATGAGACTTCTCCTTTAGAGGATCCTTGGTGGGGACGACTTCATTTTCGAATCACAAGTCGGAGAAAACCGCGCGAAATGACGCGGATTCTTGCGCATTTCTCGCAAACGGAGCGTGTTTGCACGGTTCGAAAGAGCAAGTCGGCACGGGGCCGAAGAACCCGAAATCGACTCTTTTGTCGTGTGCTCGAAGGTCGGTGAAGGATCGAAAGAAAAGGGGCGGCCCGATTGACGCACTTTGTGCGTATTCGGAGCCGCCCGCATGGGAGAAGTCAAAGGCGCCCGTCAGGCCTTCTTCCACTCGAGGTGAAGGATCGGATAGGGCTTTCCTTCGGGGTCGAGGTCGTCGCGCGAGACAACTTGATAGCCCATGTGCTGGTAGAAGCCCACGGCCTGGCCGTTCTGTTCGTTCACGTCGACCTTGTGGATGTGAAGGTCGTTGACCGCGTGGAGGAGGAGGGCCTTGCCGATCCCCTTGCCGCGGGCGTCGTTGTGAACGAAGAGCGCCTCGATGTTGTCGGCCGAGGTGCCGATGAAGCCGAGCAACTGACCGTCCTCTTCCCAGCCCGCGAGACGGACGTGGGGGAAGTAGGAGGGAAGAACTTCCTTGTAGTGAAGGAAGTCCTCTTTGCTGAGAAAGTCGTGCGTGGCGCGCACGGCGCTCTCCCAGATTTCGCAGATGCGCGGGTAGTCGGATTCGTTGAGAAGACGGATCATCGCTGTGTTTTTCTGATGGTTGAGATGAAGACGGAATTGTAGCGAAGGCGCTCGGGGAGAGGGAAAACACCATGGGGTTTTCGGGCGGCCTCTCGGACGCAGGTCGGTCTTTTCGCGGCGAATCCGCCCGAGGTGTCAATCGGACGGACGCTCGGATTCTTCCCGATTGTCCGTCCCGCAGGCGTTGGCGGAAAATGGCTTCGACCGCGCCGGGACGGAGAACCCGCCCCGCAGCGCTAATCGGAAAACACACCCCAAGGAGAAACTTATGACCGCTCTTTCCCGCCGCGACTGGCTCAAGACCGCCGCCGCGGGCTCCGCGCTTCTCGCCGGAGCCTCCGCCGCTCATGCGCAGTGCACGGACCCGATGCCCGCAAAATGGGACGAAACCTTCGACGTCGTCGTGATCGGCTCGGGCTTTGCCGGACTTTCCGCGGCGATCGAGGCGCGCCTGGCGGGCGCGAGCGTGTGCATCCTCGAGAAGATGCGCGTCGCGGGCGGCAATTCGGCCATCAACGGCGGCATCGCGGGCATTCCCGGAACGCCGATGCAGAAGAAACAAGGGTATGAGGATTCGCCCGAACTCATGGCCGAAGACATGATCCGTGAAGGGGCCGGGATGAACCACCCCGACAAGGTCCTCCACATGTGCCGCGAAGCTTTGCCCACTTGGGAGTGGACGGTGAAGGAACTCGGCGTCGAGTGGGTGCAGGAACGCGTTTCGCAGGAAGGCGGCCATTCGGTGCCGCGCTGCGCCATTCTGAAGACGGGCTCGGGCTCCGAAATCGTCAACAAGGAACTCAAAAAGCTCGAAAGCCTCGGCGTGAAGCCCCGTCTTCGCACTTATCTCGAGCGCATCATTCGCGACGGTGACGGGCGCGTCAAGGGCGTGAAGGTCCGCGAAGGCTATCGCTTCCCCGACGCGGCGTCGGGCAAGGTGAAGTACATCTGCGCCCGAAAGGGCGTGGTGCTCGCCCACGGCGGGTTCGGGGCGGACGTGGCCTTCCGCAAGATCCAGGATCCGAAGCTCACCGAGAAAATCGGCACGACCTGCCAGCCGGGCGCCACGTCGGAGTGCTGGCGCGAAGCCGCCCGCATAGGCTGCCACATGATCCAGACCGACTGGATTCAGTGCGCGCCCTGGTCCGCTCCGCAGGAAAAGGGTATGGGGATCGCGCTCTTCTTCGCGCAGGGCGCGGCCGCCATGTACGGCGTCTGGGTGGAAGACAAGGGCGGAAAGCGGTTCGTCAACGAACTCGCCAACCGCAAGGTCCGGTCGGATGCCATCATGGTCTACCTCAACAAGGGCGGTCACTGCTACGCCGTCGCCGATTCCGTCGGGACGCAGCCGATGACGGTCTCGCGCCCGGGGATGCTCGAGAAGATGCTCGAGCGCAAGTGCGTGCGAAAGTACGAGACGTTGGAAGCGCTGGCGGCGGGCGAGAAGATCAATCTCGAAGGCCTCGAGGCGAGCGTCGCCGAATGGAACAAGGCCGTGGAAACCGGCAGGGACGCGCACTTCGGGCGCTACGTCAACAAGCACGCCAGGCCCATGGGACAGGGTCCCTGGTACGTCTCCGAAATGGTGCCCAAGGTGCACCACTGCATGGGCGGGATTTACACCGACATGCGGGCGCAGGCGATGGACATCGAAGGCGACCGCCCGATTCCGGGGCTCTACGCCGCGGGCGAAGCGACGGGCGGCGTGCACGGCGCGGTGCGTCTGGGCTCCTGCGCGGTGACGGACTGCATCGTGTACGGGCGCATTGCGGGGCGCGAGGTCGCGAAGGAAAAGCCCTGGTGCTGAGGCGCCGGGATGAAAGGAGACGGGGGCGGAAAGCCGCCCCCTTTAACAGGACGGGAGAATTTTTGATTTTCCCGCCCGTTCCCGTCCACGAGGTTTCCCCGGCGTTGTTGCCGCGGGTGCCGGGGAAGTCGATCTGCACGCAACTTGCGTCGTTAAGACCATGGGACCGGCGGCGCGAAGATCCTTTCCTCGCTCATCTCTGAGCGAAGCTCTTGATACGCCAAAGTACGGCTTCCTTCTATTGGTTGCGATACGCTTTTTTACAGGGGTGTCTTTAATGGGAGACTAAGGAATATCAGAATGAAAAATTTTACACTTTACCGTATGTTTCACGGTATGATTGTCCGTGTTCATATTCATTCGCGTTACCTTCCTCTTCACAAATGTCTGTTTCGCCCCACGAGCAATTCGAAGCGGCTTGCGTGAGACAAGCCGTTGAAAACGCAAAGGCGTACGCTTTGGCGAACGACTGTGAACTCTCTATAGGGGGGGGGTAAACCCTAAGTTTTATTCTCGCGATTTGGCACGCTTCTCCTGCATTTTGTGCCAAACCGCATTCCTTAAAGGCTGGCTCGAAGCCTGCCTTCCTCAAGCCAGCCAATCCACACACGACGCAGCACTCGAAAAGGCCCTGGAATTTCTCTGTCCTTCGGATGAGTTTCGGGACGCGGCCTTTTTGGCGCTGACGATCCTTGACAACCCTCTTGTCGAAACGACTTCCCTTGCCGCGCGCCTGAATCAAGACAGGCGTCGCGGCTTTTGTCGTGCTTTCGATCTTCAACCTAAGGACTCAAAATGAGAAGTTTCCTTAAGATCTCTCTTTTGGTGACGGCCATGAGTTTGGCCGGTTGCGCTACGGTGAGCGATCCCGTCACGCCCGTAGAAAATGCCGCTTCCATTCCTGCGCAGGCCGAGGCCGCCAAGGCGGCTGCTCAGGTTAACGTCCCGACGCTCAAACGCAAGATTGCGCTCGGCCGCATTACGAACGAAACCGTCTATGGACGAAGCCTGATCCGTACCGAGGACGGTGATCCGCTCGGCAAGCAGGTTTCGGACATGCTAGCCAAGGACCTCACGGCCTCCGGGCATTTTGTCGTTCTTGAACGTACCGACATCACCTCTCTCAATAAGGAAGCCGCTTTCAGCGGCAACGCCATGCAGCGCATCGGGGCCGACGTTCTTGTCATCGGATCGATCACCGAGTTCGGCCGCAAGACGGTCGGCAAATCCGGCTTCCTTAGCTCAACCAAGAAACAGGTGGCCTACGCGAATATGGACGTTCGGCTCGTGGATACGACCACGGGACAGATCATTTTCTCGGCGAGCGGAGCGGGAGAGGCAAGTTCCGAATCCGGCAATGTCCTGGGATGGGGCAGCAACCGTAGTAGCTACGACGGCACCCTGGGGGACAAAGCCATTTCGTTGGCGGTCTCGGAAGTGGTGAACAAGTTGGTTTCCGAACTGGCGGATCGCCCGTGGAATACGTATTTCCTGAGTCTCGAAAAGGGTGCTCTCGCCATCTCCGGCGGGGCTTCACAGGGTCTGAAGCCGGGCACCATGTTGTCGGTGACGGTTGCAGGCAAAAAAGTGAAATCGCAGCAGACCGGGTTCCTCATCCAGCTTCCGGGCAAAGAAATTGCAACGATTGAAGTGACTCAGAACTTCGGGGACACCCCGGAAACGGAAGGTTCAATCGTCCGGGTTGTCAAGGGTTCCCTCGGAAAGTACAAGATTTCGGAACTGCAAATCAAGGAGGTCAAATAATGAAAAAACGCAGTGTTTCGCTTCTCCTCGGCGCGCTCGCGAGCGCGGGTATTCTCGGCGGTTGTGCGTATCCGACCGAGCAGGCCAATGTCCTTGAGAACCGTCCGCAGATCAGTTTTCAAACGACTAAGGACGGCGATGCTATGCCGGTGTTCGTGGACGGCATCCGCAACGGCGTGGTCTCCGATTATGAACCCGGCGAAAGTGCGCTGCGCGTCCTGCCCGGCACGCACACGATCAGCGTTCAGATGCCCGACGGTTCCATGATCACGCAGCGCGTCTACGTCGGCGACGGTGTGACGAAGACGGTCGTGTTGCCTTGATTGAGGAGCCGGATTCCATGAAGAAAACTCTCTTGTTGGCGGTCATGGCGAGTTCCTTTGCCCTGACCGGCTGCGTGGCTCCCAAAACGCAATGGGCCTGGAACGGTTATAACGATCATTTGTTTGACTACTACGGTCAAAGCATCACCGGGGACGAATATCTCGTTTTCCTGTTGGCTGCAGTGGATGAAGCCGAGAAGCGCAATGTCCGTTTGGCGCCGGGGCTTTATGCGGAAATCGGAACGTTCTATGCGCGGGCCGGCAAGTTTGAAGAGGCTCTGACCTACTACGAACTTGAACGCAAAACCTGGCCGGAAAGTCAGGGCTTCATGACGGCTCTGATAGACGGCATCCAGCGAAATCTCAAGGATAAAAATAAGGAAACGTTGCCGTGACGAAGAAGTTCCAGAAGATCTCTGCGGCCGCCGCCTGCGCCGCCACGCTCCTTTTGACGGGATGCGCCACCGGTCCCCAGAAGTTCGCCGTGTCCGACCATACTATCCGTTCCATCCTGGTGGTGCCGGCCGTCAATGAAACGACTTCGGTCGACGCCGACAACCTGATGAACGCGATGTCCACCTACACGCTCGCGGAGGGCGGGTATTACGTTTTCCCCATGGACACCGTCAAGTATGTGTTGGAAGCCGAAGGATTCTATGAACCGGAACGAATGCGTGAACTCGGGCCGGAAAAGCTTGCCCAGCTCTTTGATTCGGATTCGGTCCTCTTCATCAAAATCCTGCATTGGGACGCGACCTACGCCGTCCTGAACACGCAAACTAAGATCATTGCGGAATACTCGTTCTTTAAGGCGGACGGCACGCCGATTTGGTCCGACAAGGTGACGGTTGCATACAATTCCAACCAAAACAACAGCGGCGGCGGTCTCATCGGTTTGATTGTCGAGGCTACGGTGGCGGCTGTGAATCGTGCGGCTCCCGATTACCGCATCGCGGCCAAACAGATCAACACATTTGCCGTTCGCAACTGGGAACCGGGCCCGTATCGACGCGTCAATGCTCAGAAACACTGACGCCCCGGCATCGTTCCGTGCGTATCTGCATGGGGTGATCTGAATAAAAAATGAGAAGGTTCAATGTCGTGAGATTGGACCGTTTCAACGCAGCCCCGTTCAAGTTCCTTCTCGTAAGGTCTTTGGCGGGGTTTCGTCATGCAGGAAGGGACATGACCGGATGCTCTGCAACGGAAGTTTCGTTATGTTGAGGACGACGGACGCGGTGAAGAGCCACAATCTGCGTCAATTCTGGAAAAATAAGATCGTCGGCCGCGGATTCGGCCTCGACACGACGGATGGGGTCCCGGCGGCCCTCCGTGCCGGTTCATAGCAAGGAGGTCCTCATGACAGGCGTCATCTACATCCTTACCAATCCTAGTTTCCCTCAGTACGTAAAAATCGGTTATGCGGACGATTTGCAGAAAAGACTTCGTCAACTCAACCGTTCCGCGGCGCTCCCTTACGCCTTTCGGGCCTACGCTACGTATGAAGTGAACCGCCGCCTGACGGACAGGGCTCTGCACAGTTTGTTGGATAAGCTGGACCCTGATCTGCGTGCGATCGAAACCCTCGACGGGAAGACTCGGACAAGAGAGTTCTTTGAGATGTCCGCGGAAGACGCCTATCAGATTCTGGAAGCGGTTGCGCATATTTCCGGTACGGAAGGGAGACTCCATCGGGTGACTCCGACGGGAGAGGAAATGGCGGACGAGACAAAAGCGGAAGAGGCGCGTCGAGCGGCGGACGAACGCGGAAGCCGCAGGGCAAACTTCTGCTTTTCCATGGTCGGTCTGAAACCGGGGGATGGGATTCTCTACAAGAACGACGAGAGTATACGAGCCGTCGTGGTCGACGACACGCACGTCGAATATGACGGCGTCACCACGTCGCTCTCGGGGTTGGCCCGCAAGCTGAGGGGGGCAACCTATCAATTGCAGGGGCCGCTTTATTTCACCCATAACGGCGTGATCCTTGCAGAGCTTCGCCGTCAAAAGGAAAACCAAGGGAAGAACCAGGTGCTAAGACCATAGTCAACGAGAGCATCGGTGCATCGCAACGTCGGTACGTTTCACGCCTTTCGTCACGACGCCCCGCCCGCCGCCGCGTCCGTGAAGTAGATTCGGTTTCGGTCGTAGAGGAGCTTTTCTTCCGGCAGTCCCACGAAGGCCGAGACCTGCGCTTCGTAGGAGGCGAAGAGGTCCTGCATGGCCTTCGAGTACCACTCGAAGAAAATCCGCACGCGGCGGCTTCGCCATCCGGCTCGGTTCGTCACGTTGAAGCACTCGACGGGCGGACGAAACCATCCCGGGAGGATCGGCACGAGGGCGCCGCGCCGCAAATCCTCCACGATCTGCACGAGCGGCATGTCGACGGCGACTCCCATGCCGTCGAGAAGCGCCTGGCGGATGGCGAGAATGTCGGTCGAGCGGACGCTTCTGCCGAAAACCACGGGCTCGGCGTCGTCCCCGCGGTAGAGCATCTTCGTTTCCTCGCGCACGGGTCCGTTGTAGACGTAGCCCGTGTGCGTGCGGAGGTTTTCCGGAGAGAAGGGCATGCCGAAGCGCTTCACGTACTCGGGACTCGCGACGGGAAGATAGACGTTTCGCCCGCGGCTCATGTAGACGAGCCCCGAAAGGGTGGGTTCGCCCGTGAGCGTCGCCACTTCGCAGAAGCCCTTCTGCACGTCCGCCTCCTTGAGGCCCCCGAGGATTTCGATCGTCATCTCGGGGTGAAGTTCCTTGAAACGGTGCAGAAGTCCGGTGAGGCGGCGGGATGCGAAGCCCGGGGCCGAGGAGAGGCGGATCTTTCCTTCGAGCGAGCGTCGGTCGTCCGAAATCTGGCTGATGAGCGCGTCGTGGGCGCGAAGGATCGTCTCCATGCGCTTGAGCGCCTGCGCGCCTTCCTTCGTAAGTTCCAGGGGACGGGCGTTGTGCCGCACGAGCGGAACGCCGAGCGCCTTTTCGAGCCCCGTGATCGCGCGCGAAATGTTCGCCGTGTTCACGTCCATTGCGGTCGCGGCCGCCGTGAGCGTGCCCGAGCGCGCAAAGGCGACGAAGTAGCGCCAGGCGGTGAGGTCGTCGAGTTTGGACATGAAAGTTCCTCTGCGGGAGAAGTAATGGAGCGCTTTGCCGCGCCCTCGGGCCCTGCGTGCGCCTTCGCTGAAGGCCTTCACAGAGGCTACGGTATCGAAAAAGCGCGGGAAAAGGAAGCCTTTTATTTTGCGCGACGCGCAAAGAAAGTTTGCGTCATACGCACTTGCGGCGCAAGTCCCCTCCGATCGAAACTCTCCCCATGCCGATTCCGGACCGTTCGGTTCGGACAATCACACACCACCCCAAGCAAAGGAGAAGCGCCGTGCAGCGCGATGAATTTTTTTGGCTTTCGACCATCAACAAGGCGACGGTCGTCGTAAACCGCGCCGAAGGACTGATCGGGGACGACACGGCGAAGCTCGCCGCCCGCGGCGTCCGCGCCGTGGAAGATGCGGCCGCGGCCGACCCTGAAAAGCGCGTCAAGACCTACATCAAGTACGAACCCCTTCTCATCGCCGCGACGAGCCCCGAAGTGACGCTCATTCACGCCGGCCGCTCGAGCCAGGACATGCTCTCGACCGTGCGCATGGCGATCGACCGCGACGAAGCGCTTTGCTTTGCGCACGCCTTCGACGCCGTGCTCGAGAAGCTGATCGCTCTCGCCGAAGCCCACCGCGACACGATCGTCCCGAACTACACGAACGGCGTGGCCGCCCAGCCCAACAGCTACGGTCACTATCTCTTGGGCTTCATCCACGCCTTCCTTCGCGACCGCGAACGTTTGGATCAGTGCCTCGCCCGCTACGACCGCTCCTCGATGGGCGCGACGGTCCTGAACGGCACGGGCTGGCCCTTGAACCGCGCGAAGATGGCCGAAGTCCTGGGCTTTGCCGCCCCCGTCACGAACGCCTTCGACGCGACCTGCGAATCCCCCGTCGACTTTCCGGTCGAACTCGCCCAGATCGTCGCGTCGGCGGCCCTCCATGTGGGCTCTTTCGTCTCCGACGTCATGGTGCAGTACGCGCAGCCGCGTCCCTGGATCCTGCTTGCGGAAGGCGGCGAAAACACCTACGTGTCGTCCGCCATGCCGCAAAAGCGCAATCCCGGCCTTCTCAACAACTGCCGCGCCGACGCGTCGAACGTCGTGGGCGAACTCTCCTGCGTCATGCTTCGCGCCCACAACCTCGTTCCGGGCATGGTGGACGCCAAGTCGGTCGCCATGAACACCCGCATGCTTTCGGCCGCGAAGGGCATGATGGAGCGCTTCCTCAAGGTCCTCACCGGCATCCGCATCAATCCCGAACGCGCCTTGGAAGAACTCAATTCCGACTGGACGGCCTCGCAGGAAATCGCCGACCGTCTCATGAAGGACTACGGTCTGCCCTTCCGCATCGGCCACCACATGGCAAGCCGCATGGTGTCCTATGCCCGAAAGGAAAACATTCTTCCGCTCGACTTCCCCTACGACGTGATGCAAAAGCTCTACCGCGAAGAGGTCGAGGAAGAGTATCCGCAGGCTCCGCGAGAACTCCCCATGTCGGAAGCCGAATTCCGCGATGCCTTGGATCCCCGCAAGATCGTCGCCGCCCGCCGCACGGCGGGAAGTTGCGCGCCCGCGGAAGTGGACGCCATGATCGTCGGGGCCCGCGAAGCGCTCGCGCGCTCGGTCGCAAAGCGCGACGGCATGGAAGCTCATGTGAAGGCCGCGCTCGAAAAGCTCGAAGCGGACTTCTCGCAGTACCTCTGACCCAATGACCGCGGCCGGGGAGGGGATTTCCAACCGCTTCCCGACCGCCTGAACCCTCTCAATCACTACCTACACAGCGGAGAAACTTATGACCGCGATCCTACCCTGGATAGCCGTAATCGTGACGATCGTCGCGGGCTGGGCGCTTTTGAAGCGCTACTCGACCCACATGGTCCTTCTCTTTTCGGGCCTCGTCATCCTCATCTGTGTCGCGCTCGCGGGCGTCGACTTCCTCCCGAAGGGCGTGAAGCCCTCGGGCTTCTGGCTCTTCGACATCTTCGCGACGCTCAAGAGCATCGCCACGAAGCAGAGCGCCGGCACGGGCTTTCTCATCATGACGGCGGGCGGCTTTGCGGCCTACATGGACCGCATCGGCGCCGCGAAGGCTCTGGTTGACGTCGCCGTGAAGCCCCTCTCGCTTCTCAAGGCGCCGTATCTGGTGCTCGCGGGCGGCTACGTCGTGGGCCAGCTCCTCGTCACCGTCATTCCGTCGGCGGCGGGTCTTGCAATGCTGCTTTTGGTCGCGCTCTTCCCGATCCTTACCGCCGTCGGTACGTCGCCCGCCGCAGCCGCGGCCGTGATCGGCACGTCGGCCGGCATGACCTTTGCCCCGACCGCCGGCACCGCCTCGCTCGCCGCGAAGGTCGCGGGTCTCGATCCGATCATCTACCTCGTCCAATACCAGCTTCCGCTCGCTGTTCCGACCCTGATCGTCTGCGCCGTCGCCCATTACTTCGTGCAGCGCTACTACGACAAGAAGGCGGACGACGTCTACGCCGAAGCTTCTGAGGTCAAGAAGTCGGACGCGCCCGAAGTCCCGAAGTGGTATGCGCTCTTCCCGGTCCTGCCGATCTTCCTTCTCATCATCTTCTCGAAGCTCGTCGTCGCGTCGGTGAAGCTCGACACGATCGCTGCGCTCTTCATGGTGTGGGTCTTCGTCGTGATCGTCGAAATCATCCGCAACCGCGGCAACGTCAAGAAGATCTTCAAGGACGCCCTCGCGCTCTTCCAGTCGATGGGCAAGATGTTCACGGGCATCGTCGCGCTCATCATCTGCGCCGAATTCTTCGCCACGGGTCTTCGCGAATCGGGCCTGATCGACGCCCTCATCAACTCCGCCCAGGGCGTGGGCGCCGGCATGGGCTTCATGACGGTGATCCTCACGGCGATCGTCTCGATCGTGACCTTCCTTACGGGTTCGGGCGTGGGCGCTTACTCGTCCTTCGCCGCCCTTGCGCCGGACGTCGCTTCGGGTCTCGGCGGCTCGGTCGAAGCCCTCGTCACGCCGATGCAGTTCGCTTCGGGCATGCTTCGCGCCATGAGCCCGGTCGCTGGCGTCATCATCGCGGTGGCGGGCGCCGCGGGTGTTTCCCCGATGGCCATCGTTCGCCGCACCTGGATCCCGATGATCCTCGGTCTCATCACGACGATCGTCGTCAATCAGATCCTTTTCGGCTGATAAGTCGATCCGACTGAGCGGAAAGGGCCGTCCTTCGGGGCGGCCTTTTCGCAAGGGACGGCGTCCTGCGACGCCGTGTGTCGTCTGACGGAAATTTCCGGAAGACGCTGCCGGACTGCGCTACATTGCCTTGGAAGGAGAGGATTCCATTCTCCAACAAGGAGAGACAGCATGACGGATAACGTCGGTCCGAAGGAAAGTCGTTTCGAAGCCGAAACGCCCGAAGCGGAGCGTTCTGCAGACGATTTCGAACGCCCGAATGAAAACTCAGTTGGCGGCGCCGCAGAGGCGTCTTCCCGGCCGGTTTTCAACCGGGATGGCCCGCTGATCATTCGGCCGATCTACAGGGACGGTCGACTCCTCATGCCTGCGGCGTGGCGGGACGAGGACGACGAAGACGACTTCTACGAATGCGAAGTCGAGTCGGGCGCCGTTCAAATGAAGGGCGACGGAATCGCGCCGTAGTAGCCCGTCAGATAACGCTTCCGAAAGTTGTCGACGTTTCGTACGTCTTCAAAGTCCGAGAGTCTTCGGACCTGCGTTCCGCGGAATCCGCTCTGCGACACGAAAGCGACCTCCGAAACGGAAAGCCGGTCGGAAGCGAGCAACTCGGTGTTGTGCAGCGTGAAAACGAACTGTGACTTTCGGTCGTTGTACTCGCGCACCTGAAAGAGCTTCACGATCTCGTGAAGGAGCGCCGGATGAAGCGACTGGTCGAAATCGTCCGCAAGGACGGTGCCGCCGGTTCGAACGACCGTCAAAAGGAAGGCGAGAAGGCCGAAGAGCTTTCTTGTGCCGGCCGACTCCGTTTCGAACTCGAACGGAATTTCGGCGCCGTCCTCCGCCAAATGGAAGGTCGTGAACACCGTGCCGGGAGACATCGACAAGACGCCGTTCCCTGTGAAAGCCGGGAGAATCGGAAGAACTTCCGACGGAAGCGCTGCGACGGGTTGGGGCTTTTTTCTCATCTCGATGCGGCGAATGCGGACGTCGAGCTTTTGCAGGTATTTGGAGATCAGGGCCAGGGCCGCGCTCTCGCGCTCCGACTCCGTCGGCAGGTCGAAGGTGTCTGCGAGGAGAGCTACGCCGGTTTCCGGCGGAAGGCTTTCATCAAAATGCCGAATTCCGTTTGTGAGGCTCCGATGCGCAAGGTTGATTTCCGAGTCGCAGCCCGGAAAGTTTTCCGCGATCACGGGGAGGGCGGGACGCAGCTGTTTTTTCGTCCGGGCGTCGAAGCATTGCAGACGCAGGCCTTGCTCGACGGCGATTCGGCCTTCCTCGGACGTCAAGGCGAGGGAACCCTCCTGCAGGCGGAACTTCAGTTTTCCGTCTGCGGACAGGGTTTCCTCCGTGATGCGGTCTTCCGCGACTGCTGCCGCGTAACAAAAGCGGTGCTCGGCGTCGGACCATTCGAGCTCGATGCGCGAGGTCTGGGGCTCGAGCCTTTTGAGCCGATGCGGTTGGAAAAGCGGGAGCGGCTGCACGAGAGGGTGCTTGTTTTGCGCGAACGAAACGAGCGAAGCGATCGCATGAAGGACGGCGGTCTTGCCCGAAGCGTTCGGCCCGTAAAGCGCCATGCAGGGAACGAGCCTCATCCCGGCGGACTCGATGAAGGGATGCACGGGAAGTTTCTCGTAACCGTTGGGCGCTTTCTTCTGCGCGTAGTGGAAGGTGAGCGTTGCGTCCCGAATGCTCTTGAAGTTCTGAATTTTGACCCGCGAAAGCATGAGCGGCTCGCTTTTAGGAGGTGACTGGTCTCCAAAGGATAATCAAAAAATTTGTTTATCTCTACGCATCCGTCGGATCGGACGGTGGAACGGCCGCTTCGTCCGCGCATGCCCTGGATAACCCGCCTGCGGCTCGGGTTTTCCTTAAGGGGAGGTGCCCTTTCGGGGCGCACTTCTTTAGAATGCCGCATATTTTTCGTGGACCGGACAGTCGGCCGCCTGCGGGCGGGCTGAAATTCTTTCCGGTACTTGTCGTTTGGTTTTTTCTCGTATGGACTGGCTTCGCGCACTCTTTACCGACACGAACGCCGTGGCGCACATCATTCTCGTCTACGCGCTCGTCGTCGCCCTGGGGACGCTTCTCGGACGCATCAAGGTGGCGGGCATTTCGCTCGGCGTCACCTTCGTCCTCTTCGTCGGACTCGCCGCGGGACACTTCGGCCTCACGGTGCCGGAGCCCGTGCTCTTCTTCATCCGCGACTTCGGCCTCACGCTCTTCATCTTCTTCGTGGGGCTGCAGGTGGGGCCGTCCTTCTTCTCGTCCTTCAAGAGCGGGGGACTCGTTCTGAATCTTCTCACCGTGATGATCGTCCTTCTCGGGATCGTCGTGACGGTCGTGCTCTGGTTCCTTCTCAAAGACTGGGTGTCGCTACCCCAAATGCTGGGCGTTCACTACGGGGCCGTCACGAATACGCCGGGCCTCGGCGCCACGCAGGAGGCGCTCGACCTTCTGCACTACGAAGGCGAAAACATCGCGGTCGCCTACGCCTGCGCCTATCCTCTGGGCGTGGTCGGGGCGATCTTCTGCGCCGTGCTTTTGCGCAAGATCTTCTCGATCGATCTCGCCGAAGAGGACAAGCACTGGGAGACGGAAGAAAAGGAACACAACCGCGAACCGATCTTCTTCCATGTGGAAGTCACGAACCCCGCGGTGGCGGGGAAGACCCTCGGGGCGATCCGCGAATTCACGGGGCGTTCTTTCATCTGCAGCCGCATTCTCTCAAAGGGAGAACTCTCGAGCCCCACGGCCGAAACGGTCGTTCAGGAAGGCGACGTTCTTCGCATCGTTGCCGCTCCGGAAGACCGCCTGCCCGTCACGGCCTTCTTCGGAGGCGAAAAGCAGGGCGTGGATCTCGCAACCGAAAAGTCGCCGCTCGCCACCCGCACGATTCTCATCACGCGCGAGAAGTTCAACGGTATGACCCTGAAGGCCTTGGCGCTCAATCAGATGGACGGCGTCAACATCACGCGCGTATTCCGCGCCGGCATGACGCTTTTCCCGTATTCGAACCTCCATCTGCAGGTGGGGGACCAGGTCTACTGCGTGGGGCCGGAGCCCGCGCTCCAGCGCCTGGAAACCTTGCTCGGCAACAAGATGAAGAAACTCTACCACCCGAACATCTTCACGATTTTCGTGGGGCTTGCGTTCGGGATCGTCTTGGGGAGCATTCCGATCGCGGTGCCGGGGATGCCCGCGCCTCTGAAACTTGGTCTGGCGGGCGGGCCGCTCATCGTCGCGATTCTTCTCGGGCGCTTCGGAAACTTCGCCCGACTCGTCACGTACACGACGCAGTCGGCGAGCCTCATGATGCGCGAGATCGGGATTTCGCTCTTTTTGGCGAGCGTCGGTCTTGCTGCGGGCGAGAGCTTCGTCGCCGCCATCACGCAGGGGAACGGTCTCCTCTACGTACTCCTCGGGCTTTTCGTGACGCTCATTCCCCTCATCGTCGTGGGGGTCGTCGCAAGAAAGGTCTACAGAATCAACTACCACAGCATCGTGGGCCTGATGGCGGGCGCGACCACCGATCCTCCCGCCTTGGCCTACGCGGCGACGTTGTCGGAGAAGAATTCCTCGTCGGTCGCGTACTCGACCGTCTATCCGCTCGCGATGTTCCTTCGCATTCTCACGGGGCAGCTTCTTCTGGTGCTCCTCTGGGGATTTATCTCGTAAGAAAACCGGACGGAAAAAAGAGCAAGGCGTCGGGCCCGAGAGGTTCGGCGCCTTTTCTTCAAGGGCTTGGGAGAAGTGCCGACTTACGTCGGGAGGGCGCATCGGGCTAGAGTGTTCGACGTAACGCAAGATTCACCATCGGTACCGCAACGGACGAGGGCTTCGTTCAAGAGCCGACCCTTTTGCCTGCGGACCGAAGAAAAAAGGAGACAACATGACGAAATCGATCTTTCGCGCCACGGCGCTCACGCTTCTCATGACGACCGCGGGCTTCGCCTTTGCGGCTTCGGGCGTTCTGCCCGTCGAAAAACTCTCGGCCGACGTCGTGGTCGTGGGCGCGGGCGGCACGGGCGTGGCGGCCGCGGCTTCCGCCGCCCAGCACGGCGCCAAGGTGATCGTCTTTGAAAAGATGCCCTTCATCGGCGGGAGCTCGGCGCTCGCGGGAGGCGCGATCGCGGCGGGCGACACGAAGGCCCAGGCCCGCGCGGGCGAAAAGGAGACGACTTCGGAAGGCTTCATGAAGATTTGGTTGAACGATCAGAAGCGCTCCTACCGGGGCGGAAGCAAGGCCTATCCCGACGAAGCGCTCGTGAAGTCCATGACCTTCGCCTTCACCGACACCATCAACTGGCTCGAAGAGGTTGTGGGCCACACCTTCGCGAAGCCCCGGCCCTTCGGTTACGGCGGCCCCAACTACGCGCACGCGCCCTCCGAATCGCCCGTTCCCGCGTCGGGGCGCGGCTCGTCCCCTGCGGGCGGACGCTTCGTGATCAAGAACGTCAAGCTTTATCTCGACAAGATGGGCGTCCCCGTCCGTACGGCGACTCCCGTCACCGACCTCATCCAAAACGAAAAGGGCGAGGTCGTGGGCGTGAAGGCCGCGGACAAGAAGGCCGTCTACGAAGTCTGCGCCAAGGCCGTGGTGCTCGCGACGGGCGGTTTCGCGCACAACAAGGAAATGATGGAGCGCCTCGTTCCCGTCTACGCACCGTATACCGACAAGTCCGTCGCCACGGTGGGCGCGACGGGCGACGGCATCCGCATGGCCGTGAAGGCGGGCGGCGTCGAATACGAGGACGCCTGGGTGATCGGTCTCTACGTCTCGGGCGCGAAGCCCGAATATTCGAAGACCTTCACTTCGAAGGACAAGTACAAGGACCGCGTCTTCGTGAACGAAAAGGGCGAACGCTTCGTGAACGAAGACCTCCCGTACCTCACCGACCCGGTCGCGATGCAGAAGGCCGTCTGGGCGATCGTCGACAGCCAGGACCCGAAGAAGGTCGAGGTGCTGAACGGCGTTCAGGATCCGAAGATTTCCGTGAAGGCCAATTCCTGGAAGGAATTGGGCGAGGCGCTCGGCGTCCCGGCCGAGGCCTTGGAAAAGACCATGACGGACTACAACCGCGCCTGCGAGACGGGCGACGACAAGGCCTTCGGCAAGCCCAAGGCGTTCTTGAAGCCCTTCAACAAAGCGCCCTTCTACGCCGTTCGCGTCATTCCGCAGACGGGCGGCACCATGGGCGGCGTGAAGGTGGACGACCACTTCTGCGTGGTCGACAAAGAGGGCAAACCCGTCAAGGGTCTCTACGCGGGCGGCGAAGTCATCAACCGTCCCTACTACAACCGCGTCTACACGTCGGGCACGGGGCTCGGCATCGCCTACACCTCGGGTCGTCTTGCGGGCGAGTACGCCGCGAAGGAAGCGCTCGGGAAGTAACGCAGGGGAAGAGGGTGCGGATAAGCTTCCGCGCCCCGACCTGAAGACCGTTCCGGGAGGAGGCCGTTCGGATTCGGACGGCCTTTCTTCGTACGCGGACAAACCTTCCTGGAAGAAGGGGACTGCCAATTTTAACGACGTTAAGCTTAACGGCGTTAAGATTTGAAATTTCGCCTGCTCAAGAACGAAAGGAGAGAATCGTGGTTGCCCACGACAAGTCTATTCGGATGCACCGCATCGACGCCTGCACGCATCCTCTCTATGAAGAATTCCGAAAGCTCTACCGCCAAAGTTTCCCCGTCTTCGAGCAGCGCACGCCCCCGCAGCAGCGAGACGCCTTCGTGCACGACGCATATCGGCTTCTCGCCTATACGGAAAAAGGGCTCTTTCTCGGGTTCATCGCCTGTTGGGAACTCGCGACCTGCCGCTACGTCGAGCATCTCGCCGTGAACGACTTGCTGCGCGGCCGAGGCTACGGAAGCCGCCTCCTCGGCGACTTCGTCCGGGCGCCGGGGAAACCCGTGCTTCTCGAAATCGATCCCGTGACGGACGACGTTTCCGCCGCCCGACTGCGGTTCTACCAAAAGTGCGGCTTCGTCGAAAATCCCTATGCCCATCGCCATCCGCCGTACCGCGCGGGTTTTGCGCCGCATCTGCTCGTCGTCCTGACGTCGGGGCGGGCCATTTCAGAAGAAGAGTACCAACGCTTTGACGACGACCTTCGAAACGTCGTGATGAATTTTCACGGCGTGTCGGCGTCCGACGATTTCCTCTGAGCGCGCCGCCGAACTTCGCCCCGATCCGTCGCTCCCGATGGGGAGAGAGTCGTCGTAGAATGGATCGTTTTTCTTCGCCAACCACGTCCGCACCATGTTCGAAAGCCTCGGCGTCGTCGACTACCCAACTTTCCTCGTCGCGTCGCTTCTCATCGTTCTCTGTCCCGGTCCCAACAGCCTCTACGTTCTGAGAACGAGCGTGAGCGACGGCGCACGCGTCGGGTTCGCGGGCGCCTGCGGGGTGTTTCTCGGCGACTCGATTCTGATCCTCGCCGTCTACCTCGGCGTCGCGGCCCTCATCCTCGCGAACCCCTCGGTCTTCTTCGTTCTGAAGTGTGCGGGCGCGGCGTATCTGACGTGGCTCGCCTTCCGGATTCTCACGGGCCTTTGGAAGGACCTGAAGAAAGCGCCTCCGGCAACGTCGGGCGAAGCGGTGACGCTCAGCGAGAAAAAGACGGAAAAACCCAAGATCGCTCCCAAGACCGCCTTTCGCACGGCGCTCGTTCTGAGCCTCTCGAATCCGAAGGCAATTCTCTTCATGCTTTCCTTCTTCCTTCCCTTCGTCGACACGACGAAGGGGCACCCGGGGCTCGCCTTTCTGACGCTCGCCGTGACGCTGCAGTTCTGGAGCGTCTGCTATCTGACGGCCCTCACGCAGGTCGGGAAGGCCCTCCTTTTCTTCTTCGGGCGCCGACCCGTCTGGGGACGGATCGGAAACGCCGCCGTCGCGCTTCTCTTTCTCTTTTTCGCCTGGAAGCTTGTCACGGGCTGAGTTCGGAGGATCCGCCCGGGCGCACCGGCTGCGCGTATGCCAAGTTATGCGCTCTTATGTATGACTATCCGCAGTTATGCGCCTTTATGCGTTGTTATGCGGTCCTATGCAGACCTATGCAGTCGTATGCGGTGTTATTCGGTCGTATTCGGTCGCATGTGCGGATCGCGGGAGGCGGGTTCTTTCTTCAGGCTTTTTCCTCCGTTTTCCTTTTCGCACAAGGAAAACCGCCCCGCGAAAGTTCGGGGGAGGGCACTTTCGCGGGGCGATCGGGATGAGGTTTATTTGACGGCGGGCTGCCAGCGCATGAAGCGGCGCTCAAGTTCGGTGACGGCGCGGTCGATGACGAGCGCGAAGGCCGTCAGGACCAGAATCCCCGCCATCACGGTGTTCATGTCGAAGGTCGTCTCCGCCTGCAGAATCAGGTAGCCCACGCCCTCGGCGCTTCCGAGGTATTCGCCGATCACGGCCGCGACGAAGGCCATCCCGACCGAGGTGTGAAGACTCGAGAAGACCCAGCTCATCGCAGACGGAATGTAGACGGTGCGCATCAGCTGCTGGTTCGTGGCGCCCAGCATCCGCGCGCTCGCCAAGACCGTGGGATTCACTTCGCGCACGCCCTGATAGACGTTGAAGAAAACGATGAAGAAGACGAGCGTCACGCCCAAGGCGATCTTCGAAGCGGGCCCGAGTCCGAACCACACGGCGAAGATCGGCGCCAGAATCACGCGGGGCATGGAGTTCAAGCCCTTGATGAAGGGATCGAGCACGGCCGCGGCCGTGGGGGCGCGGGCAAGCCACAGACCCACGAAGAGCCCCGAAACCGTCCCGATCACGAAGGCCATCAGGGTTTCATAGAGCGTCACAAAGAGATGACGGTAGATTTCGCCTCCCGCAAACCACTCCCAGATGCGAAGAAAGATCTGATCGGGTTCGCCGAAAAAGAAGGCCGCCTGACTGTCGTTTTCAAAGAAGAAGGGCGGCACGAGGCCGGGCTTCGTCATGAGCCACCAGAAGACGAAGACCGCGACGAGCAGACCCCACTGGCCGGCCCGCACGCGCCAGCGGGCGCTGCGGCGTTCGCGTTCCGCGCTCGACCTCTTCGTTTCCTGCGGGCCGAAGCCCTGCACAGCAGCCTGACATTGCGTCATGATGTTTTCCTCCTTCAGATCGAATCGCGGTGTTGCCGGTAGCTCTTCATCACTTCGTCGCGAAGCACGTTCCAGATCGCTTCGTGGCAGGCGAGGAAGTCGTGCGTCGTGCGGATTTCGACGACGTTGCGCGGACGCGGCAGTTCAATCGGGAAGTTTCCGATCGGATGCGACGCGGGCCCGGCCGAGAGCACCACGACGCGGTCCGACATCGAAACGGCTTCGTCGAGGTCGTGCGTGATGAAGAGGACCGCCTTTTTGGCGCTCTGCCAGATCTCGAGCAATTCGTTTTCCATCAGCTGCCGCGTCTGGATGTCGAGCGCCGAGAAGGACTCGTCCATGAGAAGAATGTCGGGGTCGGTCACAAGCGTCTGCGCGAGCGCCACGCGCTTTCGCATCCCGCCCGAAAGTTCGTGGGGATAGCGGTCCGCAAAGCGCTCGAGTCCGACGCGCGCGAGCCACGACATGCCCGCTTCGCGCCGTTCGGCTTCGGGGACGCCCCGGTAGCGTAGCCCCATCACGACGTTTTCATAGGCCGTGGCCCAGGGCATGAGGCTTTCGGCCTGGAACATGTAGCCCGCGCGCCGGTTGATCCCGTTAAGGCGTTCGCCGAAGACCCGAACTTCGCCCTCGGAGGGCTTCAAAAGCCCCGCCGCGGCGTTCAGAATCGTGGACTTGCCGCAGCCCGTCGGGCCCACGACGCTCACGAATTCGCCCGCGCCTACCGAAAACGACACGTTCTCGGTCGCGGTGTAGTCGGGTTGCCCGGGTTTGCCGGCAAAGCGGCAGGTAACCCCCCGAAAGTCGAGTGCGGGGACGGCGCCCGCGGATTTGAACGTTTCCTGCATCCTCTTCTCCGATCACTTCGTCGCCTTGTCGACGAATTCGTTCGTAAAGACCGTCTTGTAGTCGAAGGCGAAATTCTTCAGTTTCGGGTCGACCGTCGCGAGGGCCGCCGCGGAAATTTCGGCGCAGCCTTCGGGGAAGCGCCCGTCGGTCGAGAGGGCCGGACGGTTTTTGACAAAGCCTTCGACGTAGACCTTGGGGTTCCCGAGGAAGGCCGCGCGCGGCACGACCTTCACGAGTTCTTCGGGCGTGACGGTCGCAAGCCACTTGTCGGCGCGCACGATCGCGTTCGTGAGACGCTGGACGGTTTCGGGGTTCTTTTCGATGAAACTCGTCGGCGCATAGAGACACCCCGCCACCATGGGGCCGCCGAAGAGCGCGTCCGATTCCGCGACGTTGCGCGTGTCGGTGACGATTTGGATAGCGTCGTCCTGCATGAGCTGCGTGATCACGGGGTCGAGCCCCACGAAGGCGTCGACCTGGCCCGCGCGCACGGCGGCGATGGCGCCCGCGCCCGAGCCGATCCCGATCACGGCGACGTCGTTGGCGGCAAGGCCCGCGCGCTTCAGAACGTAGTTGGCGATCACGTGCGACGACGATCCCGGAGCCGTCACGCCGATGCGGCGGCCCTTGAGTTCCTTCACGTCCTTAAAGTTCGGCATGGTCTTGCGGTTCACCGCGAAGACGCACTGCGGGGCGCGGCCCTGCAGCACGAAGGCGCGCATTGCCTGGCGCTTCGCCTGCATGGAGAGCGTATGTTCAAACGCCCCCGAAACGACGTCGGCGGAGCCGCCCACGACGGCCTGCAGAGATTTCGATCCGCCCTGGAAGTCGACGACCTTCACGTTGAGGCCTTCTTCCTTGTAGTAGCCCCTCCATTCGGCGATGGCGGCGGGGAGGTAGTAGTAGAGGTTCTTGCCGCCCACGGCGATCGTGACTTCGGTCTTTTCGGGTTCGGCCGCGAAGACCGAGCGCGCGCCGATGCCGGTTGAAACGCCCGCCGCAAAGAGGGCGGCGCCGCGGCAGAAGGTGCGGCGGGAGAAGGGAGCGGAGAAAATCGATTGGTGCGTGCGGTTTGTCATGACGGTCATCCTTGTTGTTCGTTGGGGTCTCACGTCGTCGCGAGGAGTTCGAACGAAGGGCCGTCAAGGCTTGAGTACGCTCGTATGGGCTGAAGGGAGAAATTCCCGTACGCCGTCCTGCTCGCGATTCTTGGCGGGAGAACGGCGTCGAGTGAAGAAAATGATCAGCGGCCGTCCCCCGTCCTAAGGCGGAGAAGGCTCGTAAGTCGGAATTCCGAGGCGGGCACGAAGCGCACGGGATCCTTGCGGATCGAGCGGCGTATGGTGAATCGTGCGGTCATGGGGAACTCCGTCGTGAGAAGGTAATCCGGAAAGGGATCCGGTTCCGCGCCTCTTTGCGAGTGCGTAGAAAAGACTTTATTGCAAAGATTGCGATCCCGCAATAGGTTCGATTGCTTAGGACGTTTGGCGAGGGAGAAAGGGGTTTCGGAAGAAGGGATGGTTGTTCGGGTCGGGTGACGGTGTGCAGTACGGTCCGCCCTGCAATGAAAGGGGGCGTTTCGCGGCGTCTGCTTAGAGCGGCGCTACCTTACCCGGAGGTCGTGCGGAAAACGGGCGTTTCTTACTGGGATTTCGTGCTTTTTCGTGGGAAATAAGATCCGTCTTATACTGTGACGGCGGATGAAACGGATGAAAGAGGAAGATCGGCATGGTCGAGCGCAAGAGAGGGACGATGCCCGCCGGGCGAAAGGAAAGGGAGGACGGCAAGACGGCGCCTGCCGGGACGCGTTTTGCGCCGCTCGACTTTGAGGGGCTCGGCGGATCAAAAAGGAACTTCTCCGACAATGGAAGTCCGCTAGAATTCTTGGGTCTTGCAATCAAAAGGGGGCGGGCCGTCGGGCCCGCCCGTCATCTGCCGAGAGGAAAGAATCATGGCAAAACGCACGAAAGAACAACGTCGCAAGCAGCGAAAGGCCAAGGAGCAGCGCAAACGGGAGAATCGCCGCCAGGAACTGGCGCAGTCGGCCATCATGTCGGAAGCGCTCTTCGAGATGTTCCACGCCTATTGGTTCATCTTCGAGACGGAGGATATGAAATTCGCAGTGTTGGAAGCGATTTCGCAAAATACGGGGTTGTCGCACGAACGGGCGCACCTCTTCCTCGCCGCGCTCTTCGTCGGGCTTTTGAGTCACGTGGATTCGGACCTTCTTACCGACCGGGCCCGTGTGACGGCGTTCAAACTCCTCGGGCCCGACTGGATGCCCGAGGACGACGTTGTCGACGAAGAACTCGAAGAAGCGGAGTTCGACGATTTCGCCGCCAAGGCCGAACTCGTCAACCACATCGGGGACGTTTCGCGGCTGATTCCCCTTGCGGATCTTCTTGCCGCCGGCCTCTCCAATATCGATGGTCCCGATTCGGCGGAGCGCAGGGCGCTCACGGCGGCCGTTCCGCGCTTCTTCTCCTCGGATTTTTCGGAATTCGAAGTGATGGACGTAGAGGAGAGCGCGGAACTTTTCGGCTACGATCCCGATTCGATATTGGATCTGTGGGCGAGCCAACTGCTGATGCGCGAGACGGTCGAGCCCGACGACGAGGAGCGCGCCCGCCGTACGGCCGCCATCGGTCGATTCCTGGAAATAATGCTTCTGCCGTATCTCGGGGCGGAAAAGGTTCCCGATCAGGAGAGTCCCGAGTACATGCGCGCCCGCGTCCTGAGTGAAATCGCCAAACAGATCCTTGCCATTGCGGAGCAGCATTTCGACACGAGAGGGGATGAGGATCCGGATCGGTATGGCGACCTGCTCGATGCGCTGGACTGCGATGCGCAGGACGAAGCCGCGCTCGATAAGGTGCGTGCGGCCATTGCGCCGGAAGCGAAGGCCTTGGGCGGACTTTCGCAGACCGATTTCTATGGGCTGTGTTCGGTGGCTTCCCGAAACATCTTCGCGTTCCATTCCGGCACGGCAAGACGCGTGGAGGCTGCGAGCACGGCCTTCCTGCACGACGTGATGGACGCCGTGGATCCGACGCTGATGCGGCAGCTTCAGGACGAGCAGGACGATTTCATAGAAACTCGCGAGGAAACCTGCGACTTTAGTCGCGGGAGGAATCGCGCTT